>Ga0315280_10003028_pt1 | contig 26323 bp, 26 predicted proteins | sample YL17G06_40_MG_FD_203697 | JGI IMG/M metagenome (GOLD analysis project Ga0315280, IMG submission 203697) | Sediment microbial communities from Yellowstone Lake, YNP, Wyoming, USA - YL17G06_40 | ecosystem: Environmental > Aquatic > Freshwater > Lake > Sediment | place: USA: Wyoming | collected...
GCCCGTTGCATTTTTGTCCTCTTCTTTTTATACTAGCATCACATGAAATCCTCCATCGATATCGACCACGTCTGCGCCCTGGCCCATCTGCGCTTGACCGAGAAGGAGAAAGCGGTCCTGGCGCCGCAGATGGCCGAGATCGTGGAATGGGTCGGCCGGCTCGACGAGCTGAGACTGCCCATGTCTTCCCAAGGCCCGGATTCTCATCTGCCTTTTTCCCCGGCTGTTCGACCCGATATGGTCCGTCCCTCTCAGCCGCTGGAGACGGCCTTGGCCAATGCCCCAGAGAAGGCGGGGCCTTTTATCAAAGTCCCGAAGGTGATTGAAGAGAAATGAGTCTGACCTCTCTCAGCCTGATTGAGATTCGGTCGCTTGTCGCGAAAAAAAAGCTGAAGGCCGAGGAGGTCATCCGGGCCTATCTTGAACGAATTGAGAAACAGGAGCCCGCCGTTGCGGCGTTCATTTCCGTGGAAGGCGAAAAAGCCCTGGAGCGAGCCAGGGCAGTGGACCGGAAAAGGGAAAAGGGGAGCCTGGCCGGCGTCCCCCTGGCCGTCAAGGACAACATTCTCATCCAAGGGATGCCGGCCACTTGCGGCTCCCGGATCCTGAAGAACTTTATCGCGCCCTATAGCGCCACGGTCATTGAGAAACTTGCCGCTGAAGATGCCGTGTTTATCGGCAAGACCAACCTGGACGAATTCGCCATGGGATCATCGACGGAGAGCTCGGCCTTTTTTGTCACCCGGAATCCCTGGGATTTGAGCCGCGTCCCCGGCGGTTCGAGCGGGGGCTCGGCGGCGGCCGTGGCGGCCGGCGAAGCGGCGGCAGCCTTGGGCTCCGACACGGGAGGCTCAGTCCGGCAGCCGGCGGCTTTTTGCGGCGTGGTTGGGCTGAAGCCGACCTACGGCCGTGTCTCGCGATATGGACTGGTCGCTTATGCCTCGTCCCTCGACCAGATCGGGCCGTTGACCAGGACCGTCGAAGATTGCGCCCTGTTGACCAAGATCATCTCCGGCCCTGACGGACGAGATTCGACGCTCGCCGATCGGCCGGTGCCGGATTTCCCAAAGGTGATGAAAGAGACGCTGGGGCCGTTCAAGGCCGCTCATCTCAAGGAGGCGCTGATCGAGAAGATCGATCCCGACGTGAAAGACATCTACTGGAAGACGGTGGACGGCCTGCGGGACCTGGGTGGTGAGCTCATTGAGATGGATTTTCCCTCCTGGGAGTATGCCCTTCCTTGCTATTATATCATCGCGCCCTCCGAGGCCAGCTCCAACCTGGCGCGGTACGACGGGGTCCGGTACGGGTTCCGCGACTCCGATTATGACAATCTCCGGGAGATGTACCTCAACACGCGGACCCGCGGCTTCGGCGAGGAGGTCAAAAGGCGGATCCTCTTAGGTACATTCGCCCTGAGCTCCGGGTATTATGATGCCTATTACCTCAAGGCCGCCCGTACCAGGCAGATGATCAGCCTGGAGTTTGAACGGGCGTTTGCCAATGTCGATTATGTCGTGACGCCGACGGCACCGGAGCCGGCCTTCCCGCTGGGAGCCAAGACAGACCCGCTCACCATGTATCTCTCCGACATATTCACTGTCTCCGCCAACCTGGCCGGCCTGCCGGGCATATCCGTCCCTTGCGGCCTGGGCCGGGATGGGCTTCCGATCGGCCTGCAGATCATCGGAAAGCATTTTCAAGAAGAACGATTATTTCAGCTTGCTTTTTTGCTTGAAAAAAAAGTAGAATTTAGAAATAATAGGGATATTATCAACTGGAAGGAGGAAAAATGAGGAGAAAGAGTCTCATTGTTTTGGCTGCGGTTCTCGTTTTGTTCTCGCTGCAGAGCTGTAAGTCGAAGCCTGAAGAAGGCCTCTTGAAAAACTATTTTCATTCCGTGACCCTGAACGATGTTATGACCATGTCGACGATGGCCCTCGAGCCCTTGTCGATCGAGGCCGTCAGCTGGAAAATCACCAAGGTCAGCGAGGAGAAAATCGAGCCGGCGACGCTTCCGGACCTGAACAAAGCCGAGCTCGATGCCAAGAAAACAGAAGAAGGTCAGCGCGCCTCGGTCCTTGACGCCAAAGATGCCCTGGATGCGGCCAAAGACGAGTTCGATTCGGCCCGGACAGGGGCTGCCAAGGCGGCCGCCAAGAAAAAGACGGACGATGCCCAGATAAAATTCGACGATGCCTATAAGGCCAACGCCGAGCTGAAAAAAGCCTATAATGCAGCCAAGGCCGCGGCTTCCAGGGAAGAAGAAATCACGTCGTTTTCCCTGGCCGCCGGCCAGCTGGCCAACATCCGCGATTTGAAGGGCAACGTTCATTCCAAGGAAGTCGAAGTCGAAGTCAAGGCCAGGGACGGCTCGGCCAAGAACTACCGATTTTTCCTCCGGCAGTACGATCTCAAAGATGAAGCCCTGAACCTCCCCCATCGCGGAAGCTGGAAAATTATTAAGATGGAGCAGATCTAGGAAGCGGAACCGGTCGATCATCACTTTCCGCGATTGGTCCCTCTCGTCCGAGTCCTCCGGGATGAGTGGCCCACAGGGGGCGTCACCGGAAATTTTTCGATTGACTCTTTTCTCGTTATCTTTTATAAATAGTGGCCTCTTTTTGGGCCGTTAGCTCAGAGGGAGAGCACCGGCCTTTTAAGCCGGGTGTCGCTGGTTCGAGTCCAGCACGGCTCACGTTCTCCTCGCCCCTGTCGTCTAGCCCGGTCTAGGACACCGCCCTTTCAAGGCAGCAACACGGGTTCAAATCCCGTCGGGGGCGCTTTTTTCCTCGTCAGAATGGTATCGCTCCCAAATCGGGTTTTTAACGCCGTTCCCTCACTGCGCCTTTCTCGGCGCCTGCGTTTCTCGCATGATCGTTAATAGTTATAAAAACTATGTCCTTGTCCACATTGTGGCATTTATTTTAGATTGTTCTCGCTCAAACATTCTCGGCGCCCACCAAAGTGGGTCCCCTCGAAAGGAGACCGATTTGTTCGCTTGAACAAATCGGTCGGGGATTCCAAGGGGGTATGACCCCTTGGTCGCAGGGCGAGATTATCGAGCTCGAGAAGGGGAGGCAGGGAGCGAAGCGAACGTTGGAAGGGGTCTTCCCCTCCAAGGTGGGTCGGGGAAGGCTAAACCCTTTATGGTCGCTTCAACCATTCTGACGAGGATTTTCTTGAGAGCTTTTTTGCCGTTTTTTCTTCCAGAGCCAGATCACGACGACGGCGGGAATCTGGTATATGGCGAAAATGATCGGGGAAAGGATGAACCAATAGACGTTCATGTCCCGGACAAAGAGTAAGACAAAGGCGGCGATTCCGCAGGCCGAAAGAAGAATCCCGGCCGCCGGCCATAGGACGGAGGCGATTTTTTTCATCACTCGAACGAGAAGTTTTTTTCTTTGAAGAGCATGATGCAGATATCGACGACGCGGGCCTCGTAGAGAAGGCCGCGGTTCTTTAAGATTTCGTCCAGGGCTTTGTCAATGCCGTGGGCGGGACGGTACGGTCGGTGCGAAGACATGGCCTCGACAACATCGGCCACGCACATGATCCGGGCTTCCAGCAGGATATTTTCACCGCTGAGTCCCCTGGGATAACCCGAGCCGTTCAGGCGCTCATGGTGCTGGTAGACGATCTCGGCCAGGGGCCAGGGGAACTCGATGGACTTGAGGATATCGTAGCCGGCCTGGGGATGCGTTTTGATGATCGAATATTCGATCTCCGTCAACTGCCCGGGCTTGCTGAGGATTTCGGCGGGAATATAGATTTTGCCGATATCATGGATGTCCGCCGCCATCTGGATACCCTCCAGCTGGGCGGCGGGCAGCGCCATTTCCTTGGCGATGGCGCAGGACAGCTTGCCCACTCTCCGCTGGTGCCCGGCCGTGTAAGGGTCCCGCATTTCGATGGTCAGGGCCATGGCTTGGATGGTTCCCGCCAGGGCTTTCTGGAGCCGGTCCCAGCTTTGCGTGAGCTCCGCTTCGGACAGCTTCCTCTGCGTGATGTCGCGAAAAACAAAAACGCTTCCGATCGTTTCCTTTTTGCTGCTCCGAATGGGGGTGACTGTTTCTTCAATGGCGATTTTTGCGCCCCCTCTCGCGCTCAGGATGTTCTCTTGCAGGAGAGGCAGAGGGCCGCTCGGGCCGCCTGGGGAGTCATGGGCGATTTGAAAAATGTCGCGGAGGGGTTTGTGAAACGCCTCGGGAGTTGTCCATCCCGTCAGCCTTTCGGCCAGCGGGTTCATGAATGTGATCAGCCCCCGGCTGTCCGTGGCGATGACGCCGTCTCCGATGCTGGTCAGGACCGTGGACAGCCATTCTTCCCTCTCCCGCAGCTTGCGGTCCATCCGGGCCTTGTAAAAGGCCATCTCGATGGTGGTCTGCAGTTCCCGTTGGTCAAAGGGTTTGAGGATATAGCCGAACGGCTCGGTCACCTTGGCCCGCTGGAGGGTGGTCTCGTCGGCATAGGCTGTCAGGTAGACAATGGGGATGGCGAATCTCTCCCAGATCCTCCGAGCGGCGACGATCCCGTCAATTTCCCCCTTCAGGACGATGTCCAGCAGGACGAGGTCCGGGGATGTCGATTCGGCCAGCCGGATGGCCTCCTCGCCCGTGGACACGACATCGATCACCTCATATCCCAGGCTGATGAGCATGTTCTGGATGTCTTTGGCCACAAGGCTTTCGTCTTCGACGACCAGGATGCGAATATCGGGCATGGTCTTGGCTCGCTCGCCCTATTGTAATTCTTTCCCGGCCCTTTGAAAAGACATTGGTGGGCGGTGCAGGGTTCGAACCTGCGACCCCCGGTTTGGATTGGGTCAGCCCGAGGTTCGTGTTCGCCTTAGACCGGTTCATAAAACGGAGAAAATCATGTTGCTATTAAATCTAAAGGGCCAAATCATCATCATGTCTCGTGGCGAAGGGCTTCGATCGGGTCCAGGCGTGAGGCCTTGAACGCTGGGTAGAATCCGAAGAACACTCCGACGGCCGCGGAGAATCCGAAGGCGAGCAGGATGGAATTCTGGGACACACGCACGGCCCACTTCAGCGTGTTGGCGATTATCGTCGAGGTTGCCATTCCGAGCGCCATCCCGACAAGGCCGCCGGCCAGGCTCAAAAAAATCGCTTCCCACAAGAACTGCCACTGAATGTCCAGTCCCCTCGCCCCAACCGACATCCGGATCCCGATCTCGCGCGTCCGCTCCGTCACGGATACAAGCATAATATTCATAATGCCGATGCCGCCGACCAGAAGAGAGATGGAGGCAATGCACGCCAGAAGCAGCTCCATGGTCTCCGTCGACTTCGCGACGGCATCAGCGATTTCTACCGGGTGGCGCAGATTGAAGTCGTCAGACCCTCCGGGCAGGATATGGTGGCTCTCACGAAGCAAGGCGGCGATCTGCCGTTCCGCCTCGTCCAACACCTGGGCCGAGGTGGCGGAACATAGGATATCGTCCAGCCAATACTGGCCTTTGATTTTCTTCTGGACCGTCGTATAAGGCATCAGGAACAAATCGTCCTGGTCCTGCCCCGTCGCGGAGGCTCCCTTGGCAGCAAGCACTCCGATCACGCGACACGGCAGGTTCTTCACGCGAATCGTCTGGTTAATCGGATCCTCGAGGCCAAAGAGCCTATTCCAGACCGTCTGTCCGAGCACGCAGACATTTCGGGCGGCGCGGACGTCCTCGTCCGTGAACGACGCGCCATTGACTACGGCCCATTCCTTGACGGCCAGGTACTCCGGCGACACGCCGCAAACCCGCGAACGCCAGTTTTGGCTCCCGTAGACAAGCTGTACGCCCGTGTCAACCTGCGGCGAAATGTTGGTGACGAGCGATACTTGCGCTTTGATGGCCTCGGCATCAGCCAGGATAAGACTCTTGGTGCCGAAGCTGCCCGTCCGAACGCCAGCCTTATTGACCGAGCCGGCCTCGACCCAGATCATGTTCGCGCCGAGGGTGGAGATCGCGTTGCGCACCCGGGTTGACGCTCCCTCTCCGATGGCCACCATGCTGACCACGGCTCCGACGCCAATCGCGATGCCAAGCAGCGCCAGGCTCGTTCGGAGCTTGTTCCTGCCAAGCGCAAATAATGCGATCCTGTTCAGCTTGATCATATTCATGGAATCCTCCTCCATGCTCTGACGGGAAAAACGTAATTATTTCACTTGATAGACCCGAATTTCCGCCTTCTGGGCTCCGCTATCGGGCACGGCGAGATAGAATTCGCTGCGGTCGGGCGAAAAATATGCCGTGCGCGCTCCCGGTGCCGTGGCGATGCGCTCGCGCCGCTCGTAGCGGTTAATGTCGAGCTGGGCGATGACGTCCACAAAGCCCTCGCCGCAGGACGCATAGAAGCGGCGTCGGGCGGCGTCGTAGAATAGGTCGTCGATATCGCCGGAAATGGCGAGATCCGCGACCTTCTTACCAGACGCCATATCGAGCACGACCAGCCGCGCCGGATTTCGACATCCTATGAACAGCCGGCGGTCTGGTTCATCCAGAGCCATCGGGAAATTGGCCTGGAATTCCTTCATCGGCCAAGCCGCAACGACCGCCCGCTTTTCCCGGTCGATGACGGCGACGTGTTTGGCGTCGGGAACGTTGACGAAGATCCAGCCGCCGGTTTCCTCCAATTGGAATGATTCCGGATGGCCCGAGAGTTTGATCTCGGCGATTTTATCGGCCGTCGACGCTCGGATCGAAGCGAGCGCGCCGTCGCCGAAGCCGAGATAGATCAGGTCCGCCTTCCGATCGAAACGGACGTTATCGGCATCTGCAAGCCCTGGAATGGTTTTCAAAAGGCGAAGCGAATCGCCATGGAACACCCGTACGCTCCTATCATCGCCGCAGGCGACAAAGAGCCGGTTGAGATTCGGCAGAAACAGCACGCCGGTGGGCTTGCCCAGGCCGGGGATGCTCTGGATCCGCTTGGCCGCCGTGAGATCGATCGCCTCGAGCGAATTGTTGCCCAGAGCCGCCACGAACAGGCGTGCCCTCTTGACATCGAGGGCGAAATGATCGAACCGTCCTTTCACGCCGGGCAACGGAATGGTTTTCGCGAGCTTTAGCGCGAAGGGCTCGTCGGCATGAAGGCAAAGCGTCGAAAGCGCCAGTAAGAGGAAGGCGATGCGTGTTCGGAACATTTTACTTTTTTTCAATCTTCAAATCGTCGAAGAGAGTGTATGAATCCGCCTTCGTCCATAATCCGAGTTTCCCCTCTCCCAAAAAGGTCACGTCTTCGACCTCGAAAAGCTTTTTTCCGTTAGAATAAACCTCGAAGCGGTTGCCCGTCGCGACGACCCGGAGAGTTCCCCATTCGCCGGAAGGGATTTTGTTCTTTGCGCCGTAGGTCCGGCCTTTACCGATCAAAGGGAGGTCCGTCCGGATGCCGTTTTCGACCTTATAAAGGACGACATTATTTTCGTTGGCATTGGCCCGAGCGATGTAATAATTGCTTTCGTCCTTATACCGCCAGACAAGGCCGGCGGCTTGGTCCTCTTTCCCCGCGACCGGCTTATACCTGACGCTGATGTCCACATCGCGGGCCACGAGGCCGTCATAAACGCAGACGGGGAAACGATAGCTCGTCGTATCCTGGTCCGTTTGCGCCAGGACATTCGGGGCCGAAGGAGCCGTCGGATCTTTCTTAACGACCCAAACCCCCGGTTTTCCTTTTCCCGTCAAACCGAAGCTGAATCCCTTGGGAGCTTTTCCGTCCAGGTCGGCATCGAAGTTGAGGACCTGGCCGAACGCCCAAGCTGCTGACAGGAAAAAGATCGCAACAAGAATCATTCGTTTGAACATGGCAACCTCCAAAAAATATATTTTCCGGCTTTAAGGCCGGACACTTAACGTAATTTTGAAGACGCCTCGTTCGCCGAGCGGAACGAAGCGGCTCTCCGGGTCCCAGCGCCGCGCCCAGTTCTTCGTATAGACCAGGTAAATTTCGTTTCCGGGAGATATCTGCCAGCGGAACCGAATGTTGGCCCCCAGCGTTTTCGAGACGTCGTCGTATTGGGCGTAGTTCATCAGGCCGAGGTCGGGCGAAAAGAAGAAATCGGCTTTGAGCTGGTATACATTCTCACTGAAGTTTCCCTGCGGCAAGCGGCCCCGGACGAGCTCTGCGTTCAGGGCCAGGCTGACATATCCGTCGAACTTGAACCCGAACCCGACCGTGGCATCATCATAATGGCCGGAATAGAATTGGCCGAACCTCCAGCTTATATCCACGGTCCAAGGACGAAACGTCGCCGAGTTGAACTCGGCGCGGTAGCTCAGGTAATTGTAAGGCCCCTTCGGGATAACCACGCCCGGCGCAATCTCAAAGTCATAGGGCAGGACATCGCGGTTGGGAATGACGTTGAATTCGATGTGTTCGCCGGACTCCGTCCTGAGATTGAGGGGAGCTGTAAATATCTGGCTCGTCTGGATCTTCCCCGTGAGGTCCCAATAGCAAGAAAATTCCAGTTGATAGAAGAACTGACGGACGAGATTGCCGACAAGGCTCCCCTTTTCCGGACGCGGCTGGTAGTCGAGTCCCAGGTAAAACGATTGCACTGCTCCCCGCTCTAAGAAACCCACTCCCGGGTTGAGCGCATCGCCGTAATAGGAATAGCCGGCATTGATGTCCCACAGGTCGTTGGGATAGTCCAGCCTGAGGCCATAGGCCTGATGCTTCCCGGTTTCGATTGCATTCCAGTTATAGATATACCAGCCGCCCGCCAGGAAGTTCTGGTTGCCCATGAACCTCGACGTTTTATAAGTCAGGTCGAAGCCGGCCAGGGTGTTTTTTTCGCCCGTGGGGCTGCCGTTCGTGAAAATGACACCTACTTTGCTTTCGGCGAGGACATTCTGATACACGCGGGCGGCGAAGTAATTTTCGGAAGGCAGGCTGAGGGAGAAGCTTTCGTCGGCAAATGTCCGGGTTTTGACATCCAACAGCGATAGGTTGGTATTCCCCAGCTTGCCGAAGAATTTCGCGCCGAAAGAGACCGGAATTTGGCTCTCTCCATACAGGCCGATGCGCCGGCTGAAAAAGGGCGAAAAGTTTTCTCCACCTCCTCCGAAATTGAAAATATCCGAGCCTTCCAGGAAGAAGGTCCTTTTCTCGGGGAAATAGAGCGGAAAGCGGGTCAGATTGATTCGGCGGTCATCGACTTCCGTTTCAGCGAAATCCGTGTTGTAGCTGAGGGCGCCCGTAAAATTGGGGGTGAAATTTTTATAGAGGTCGAACCCCCCGTCGAGCGTCCCGTTCGCCTTTGTCCCTCTGACGCGGTCTTGATCGCCGCTGAGGATGCCGTAAGGCCGGAAGGTCAGGCCTAGGCCCTGTCTGACCCCCCCGATCCCCTCGAGCGCGGCTGCTTCCATGGGATTATAAAAGAAACAGTTCCTGGTCGTGCCGGAAAGCCTGTCCGTCTCTTGTTTCCGGGCGATATATCGCTCGACATTGATCCCCCAGGACGCTAGGCCCGGCTTGAACGATAGAGTCTTGAAAGGAATCTTCATTTCCGTGCTCCAGCCGTCGGGCTGGATTTTACTTTTGGCGTCCCAGATCCCGTCCCAGTTAAGGCTGACCGATTGTCCGGAGGCAAGGCCTTCGCTCCGGCCACCCCTTGAATTGACAATGAAAACATAGGCGTTCCGCTTGTCTTGAAACGGGTCGAGGAGGACTCGAACTACGTCGTCGGCCTTTCCTTCCCCGACGCCGTCATGGGACATGGAGTTACCGGATATTTTTGACGGCGCACTGTCGTAGCAATAAACGCCGATATAAAGGTGGTCCTCGTCATAAAGTATGCGAAGTTCGGTCCGTTCGGTCGGTTCGTCGCCGGGATTCGGGAAGACCATTTTGAATCCGTCAAACGGCGCCGCCCGCTTCCAGGCCCCGTCCCGGAGGCTTCCGTCCAGGGCCGGCCCCTTCTCGACCCGGACTGCTTTTTGGGCAATGTTGTTGGGAAGAGAGATGCGGGCGCTAACGAGCAAAAATGATAGAACGATCACGGGCTTTGGCGTTATCATCATGTCCTTGTCATTGTTTGGATGTTAACAGAGTCCGGCAAATCAACGACGACCTTTAAACTCCAGTAGAGATTTTATATAACGCCAGGATTAAAATAACATGAATTATGGATTAATTTTTTTTAATCTAGGACGGCGAAATCGACGGAGAAAACGGACCCCTCGTTGATTTTGCTATGAACATGGATTTCGGCGCCATGCCAATCGGCAATCCATTTGACGATGGCCAGCCCCAAGCCCGCGCCGCCCGTTTCCCGCGAACGGGATTCATCGACCCGATAAAATCGGTCGAAAATGTGAGATAGCGAATTTTCCGGAATTCCGATGCCCGAATCTCGGACTTCTAAGACAACTCGTTCTTTTCGTTTTTGGACGGAAACGTCGATGCGTCCCCGTGCGGGCGTATATTTGACGGCGTTATCGAGAAGATTCGTGATCATGCGGCCGATCAGAATTTCATCGCCGAGTATCGCGGCTGTATCGAGGTTGATAATATTCAAAACAATGTTTTTGCTTTTTGCCCGAGGGCCCATTTTCTCAAAGATATTCAAAACGACATCGTCCAATTCCACTTTTGTGGAGGACATTTCGAGATTGTGAGACTCCATTCGGGAAAGAAGGAGGAGGTTCTCGATAATCCTCTCCATGGCGTCTGCTTCTTCGAGAATGGTCTTGAGCGTATTTTCATATTCGAGGCCGTCTCGTTCCTTTCGCAAGATGACCTCGATCTGGCCCCGGATGGCGGTCAGGGGGGTCTTGAGATCGTGGGAAACGTCGCTCGTGAATTGCCGGATTTGGCCGATCGACTTTTCCAATCGAGAGATCATATCATTGAACGTCGCGATCAAGTCCCCGACCTCGTCCTTTCGTCCATCCATCTCGATCCGGTGCGAGAGATCCACGGCTGTGATCTTTTTGGCCGAGGAAACGACGTTTTGAATCGGCCGCCACACCTTCGTCAACATGACGTAGCCACCGACCGAGGAAAAAAGCAAAATCAGCGGACTCGCGAGGAAGAGAATGATCAACAGCTTTTTGGCCGCTGAAAGAATATTCTCTAACGAAGTCGCGATCTGGATGATATATCGGGGATGTTCTTCGGAAAAGAGCGAGGCTACGGTCAGTCGGAGGGGATATCGGGCGATATTTTTGTCGGCTATGCTCAAATAGCTCCGGTCCCCGCCGGAGACGATTCGAACGAACAAATCGGGAGAGAGTGGCAGCTTCGAGGAGGCCAGATTTTTCGATTTCAGATAAATCTGATAGGGCTCTCCGGAGGGGGACGGCACGTTAAGAATTTGAATGAAAAGAGGCGTCAGGAAGAATTCCTCCTCTTCGCTGTCGATGGCCTTCTGCCATCGGTCCGGATTCCCCTCTTCGAGAGTTTGCCTCAATTCCTGCGTTACGGCGTAGAGAATGGAATCGATGTTCTTGATCAAAGCGTTTTTAAACGTGTGGTAAAGCGCGAAACCGGCGATCAGGAGAACAAAACTGATGAATACCGTAAACCACAGGGCAAATCTTACCCGGATCGAATCACGTTTCTTCATCATTACCCAGAGTATAGCCGACTCCGCGGATGGTGTGGATCAGCGGCCGGGCGAATCCCCGATCGATTTTCTCCCGGATATGGTTAATATAAACGTTGACCACGTTGCTCGCTAAATCGAAATTCATATCCCAGACATGTTCGATGATCATGGATTGAGTAATAACTCGGCCCTGATTTCGCATGAGATATTCCAAAAGGGCATATTCTTTCCCTGTCAGCGAGATGAGCTTTCCCCCGCGCGTGGCTTTGCGCGTTACGGGATCAAGTTCGAGATCATCGATTTTAAGAATTGTTTTTTTGTAATCGCGGCTTCTTCGGAGCAGCGCTAGAACGCGCGCGAGAAGCTCCGAGAACGCGAACGGCTTGGTCAGGTAATCATCCGCGCCCGCTTGAAGTCCTCGCACCTTGTCCTCAACAGAGTCGCGCGCCGTTAGCATGATTATGGGCGAGAGGATATTTTTCTGCCGAACCTCCCGACATACCATAAACCCATTTTTCTGGGGCAACATGACGTCGAGAACGATCAAATCATAGCTGTTGGCTTCGGCATAATCCACCGCTTCGTTCCCCTCGGTGCACAAATCCACGGCGTAAGATTCTTCTCTAAAGCCTTTCTTCAAGAAATCGGCCACTCTCCCGTCATCTTCGACAATTAAAACACGCATGGGCAATTTATTATAAGATAACTCGCCTTTTTTTTAAATTCTAGGACACAAATACCAGGACTTCCCCCAATTTTTCAATTCCAGATTAAATTCTTCGTATCTCATAGGAAAACAATGAATTAGACTAAATCAACTCCAATTCTTGGGGGAAGTCCTGGTATTTTATCCTTCTAGATAAATTGTAGACAAAATCGCTCAAAATGGCTCAGTTTTGCTTACTCAGGCTTAATACCAAAAAATCAGGGAACCAGTAAAATTTCTTAAAAATCAGGGGAAAAGGCTTGGCGGGAGGGTATGGGAGTCGAACCCATCCGGGGCCTTCGTCAGGCCCCAGAGTGGATTTGAAGTCCAGAAGGTCCGCTGAATAGGCCTATCCCCACGTCACAGCTACGTCACAGATTTTGCTAAAACTCGCTAAATTTGGCTAAATGGAGCGAAAACAAAAAAAGTCGTAAACTATTGGTTCTTAAGGGGAAAATAAGGGGAATAAGGTAGTGGGCGGTGCAGGATTCGAACCTGCGACCCCCGGTTTGTAAGACCGATACTCTACCGCTGAGCTAACCGCCCGGCAATTTGGCCGGAATTATAGCAGAAATTCGTAACCCGTCCAAATTTAGAGGAACCAGCATTTTACAAAGCCGGGCGAGGGGTATGCCGCGAAAAAGCCCGTCATCGGACGGAGCGGGCACGGTTTCTCTCCTTCGGAGAGAAGAGCGAAGGAACGATGCCGAGCGGATTTTCCTCGCTGGGGAAAATCCGCGTGGCTTTGAGCGGCATACCCCGAGCCTATTTGACATAAAGGGTGTCCTATGTTAAATTTAACAGCCGATTTTTCATCGAAAATCTTAGACAAAGGTAGAGAAACATGTTTGCAGTGATTAAGACAGGCGGAAAGCAGTACGTTGTCAAAGAAGGTGATGTCCTGCACGTTGAGAAGCTCGGTGTTGAAGCCGGCCATAGAATCCTGCTCGACCAGGTCCTGCTCATCGAAGACGGAGGGATGACCCTCATCGGAACGCCCCTTCTTGAGAAGGCCGTGGTCAGGGCCGAAGTCATAAGGAATTTCAAGGGCGAAAAGATCCTGGTATTTAAGAAAAAGCGCAGAAAACAGTTTCGAAGAACAAGGGGTCATAGACAGCCGTTGACCGAATTACGGATCGAAAAAATCATCGCCGATAGAACCGCCGTTCCTGCCGAAGAGCTCAAGCTCGAGTTCAAGCCCGTTGAAAAAGTCGTCCCGAAAGAAAAGCCGGCCGAGAAACCCGTGGAAAAGTCAAAAGTTGTCGAGGCCGAGAGGATCGCCAAGGCTCCGCTTAAGAAGGCGCCCAAGAGAGAAGCAAAGGCCAAGGAAAAGGCGGCCAAGGCTGAAAAGCCGAAGGCCAAGCCGATAGCCCGGGAGAAAGCTGCGGCCAAGCCGAAGACGAAAGCGGGAAAAAAGTCCAAATAAATAAAGGAGACCGAGAATGGCTCACAAAAAAGCAGGCGGCAGCGCGCGGAACGGAAGGGACAGCCATTCCAAAAGACTGGGTGTCAAGCAGTTCGGCGGGCAGCAGGTGAAGGCCGGTTCGATTTTGGTCCGCCAGAGAGGCACACCCTTCAAGCCGGGACCCAACGTCGGAAGAGGGAGGGATGATACCCTCTTCGCCAGAATAGCCGGAATTGTCCGGTTCCAAGACAAAGGCAGAAGGGGCACGCTTGTTTCTGTCCTTCCTGCCTAGCGGAGGGCGGCCTCATCGGCACGATTGTATTTCGTCCCCCAATAAGATCGGGGTCAGGCCTGCACAATTGATATCGGTCTATATCTATAAAGAGTTCGACTGTGTCCTCAAAAAATATTTCTTAAAATTATGCGAAGGGGTGAATTCTGATCTTTTGCAAAAAAGTGTCAATCGTGCAGGCCTGACCCCATTTAAAGGAATGGTCTTTATCGACAATGTTCATTGATCAGGTCAAAATTGTCGTGCAGGCTGGCCGCGGGGGAAACGGCTGCGTCAGCTTCCGCCGGGAGTACAAAGTCCCCAAAGGCGGACCGGATGGCGGCCGCGGCGGAAACGGAGGCAGTGTCTACCTCGTCGCGGACGAAGGGATGAGCTCGCTCTCGTATTTCCGTTTCCATCCGATCAACAAAGCCAAGAATGGGGCCCCCGGCGAGGGCGGCAACCGGCAGGGAAAGCAGGGCGAGGACGTGGAGTTGCGGGTGCCCTTGGGGACGGTCGTCAAAGAGGCCCGGAGCGGCAAGATCCTGTTCGATTTCATTCGTCACGGCCAGAAGGGCCCTGCGGCCAGAGGGGGAAAGGGCGGACGAGGGAACGCCTCGTTTGCCACGGCCACGCACCAGACGCCCAGGGAGCATGAGCCTGGCAAGCCCGGCGAAGAGAAGGAGCTCTGGCTAGAGCTCAAGCTGATCGCGGATGTCGGGTTGATCGGTTTTCCGAACGTGGGCAAGTCGATGCTGATCTCGAAAATCTCCGCAGCTAGGCCTCTCATTGCCGACTATCCATTCACAACGCTCATTCCCCACCTGGGGGTCGTGGACATCGGGGGGATGAAAAGTTTTGTCGTGGCAGACATTCCCGGCCTCATCGAGGGTGCGCATCTCGGCCACGGCCTGGGAACCCAATTCTTAAAGCATGTGGAGCGGACGAAGGTTTTGGTCCATATCCTGGATGTCTCCCCGTATTCGGGGCGAGATCCCGTCCAGGATTATCATGTCGTGATGAAAGAGATTGGATCGTTCAATGCAGAGATGGCCAAACGTGATCAGATTCTTGTTGCCAACAAGATCGACCTCGTCGGCCGGGACAAAAAAAGATTGGCGGTCGTGAAAAAGCTGGCCGTCAGAGAAGGGCTCCCGTTTTTTGCGGTGTCGGCCCTCAAAGAGCAGGGCCTGCGGAGGCTGGTGGCCGCCATGGCCGCGACGCTGCGCGGCCTTACCCAAAAAGCGGGGGCGCCGGGTTCATGAAAAAGGATCGAATCGGGATCTTTGGCGGGACGTTCAACCCCATTCACAACGGTCACCTAAAGGCCGCACGGCTCGTTCAGAAGAAGTTTTTGCTCGACCGCATTCTTTTTATCCCGGCTTTCATTCCTCCCCACAAAGAATCGGGGGGCATCGCGCCGGCCTTGGACCGCCTGAAAATGGTCGAACTGGCTGTCCGCGGCCGGTCCCGTTTTATCGCCAGTGCGCTCGAGATCCAGGCCAGGGGCAAGTCCTATTCCATCCTGACCTTGAACAGAGTCAAAAAACTCTATCCCGGGGCATGGGTCTTCTTCATCCTGGGCGTTGACGCCTTCCTGGAGATCGAAACCTGGCGGGAATGGCAACGGGTGCTCGACCAGTGCTTCTTTATAGTCGTGACCCGGCCCGGGTACCGGCTGGGCGAGGTGACCAAAGCCTTGGGCGCAGCATACCGGCGCCGGTTTTGCCCGGTGTCCCGTTTCGAGAAAATCCGGGAACAATGGTTTGCCCAGCCCAGGATTTTTCTTCTGCCCATCGATGCCGCCGATATCTCCTCGACGGAGGTCCGGAGACGGGTCCGCGAAGGCCGGCCCTTGCAAGGATGCGTCCCCGCGGCCGTCGAAGCGTACGTGCGGAAGCGCGGGCTTTATCAAGGGCAATCGGTAAGACACATAAAGCTCCCTTGGGTTCCCCCCAACGGCAAGCGGCGGATTACCGGACCAGGGACAAGGAGGTAAACAAAAATTAAAAAACACATGGACAAGACGAAAGCCAAGACGTTGACCAAGCGGAATCTCCCTTCGGATATGAAATTGGCCGTCACGGCCGGCCAAGCCAAGAAGGGAGAAGAGATCTGCGTCCTGGATTTGCGGGCGACGGCCGCCTTCACGGATTTTTTCATTATCATGCACGGCCATTCGTCCAGACAGAATATCGCCGTTTACGAGAATATCGAGCGGGAACTGAGGCACAACCGCTTGAAGCCGATCGGCGTGGAAGGAAGGGCGCATGGAGAATGGATCTTGATGGATTACGGAAGTTTCATCGTTCATATCTTCTCCAGGCCGGCCAGGGACTACTATTCTCTGGAAAAATTATGGGGGGATGCCCCGAAGCTCGTTTTCTGAGAATTTTATCATCGACATCCGTTAAAAATATATTGACTTTTCTGCGTTCAATCTGTATTTTGTATTGAATCTTTTTGGATGCGGCTCGACGGCAATGGGGCCTGTGAGGCGGATTCATGACCATAAAACTTTTGTGGCCGGGGCGGACGAAGAACAAGGACCTGCGCGGGCTCCAGGATTTTTATCTGAAAAGGATCCAGGCCCTGGTGACGTGCCGATTGATCGAGACGGCGGAGGCGAAGGGTCTGGAGGAGCGGTTTGGAACAAAAATCATGGATCTAGAGGCCCGGGGGCTTGAAAAACACTTTAAAGATGATTATATTGTCTGCCTCTTTGATGAAGGACAAGAGATGAGTTCTCGAGATCTGGCCCGGTTTTTTGAGCGGTCTTCGATGGGCTCGGCCCGGGCCGTGACGTTTGTCGTGGGAGGATTTTTGGGCTTGGCCAAGCGGATCCTGGACAGGGCCGACCTGCTCTTGAGTCTGTCCCAAATGACGTTTTCCCACGAGCTGGGCCGGATCATGCTCATGGAGCAAATCTATCGTGCCATATCGATGATGAAAGGAAGACAGTATGCCAAGTAAAGCTGGACACTTGAACAGAAAAGACCTGGACGCCTACAAGAAGAAGCTCATTGCCAGGCGCAATGAAATCGTCCGAAAGCTGAGCGAGTTCCGGAATGAGAGCAAGGAAGTCGAGACCGATATCGCCCAGGATGTGGCCGATAAGGCGGAGAGCTCGTACACGAAGGAATTCCTGCTCAGCCTCTCGGATGCGGAGCGGGAGCAGCTCTTCCAAATCGACGCCGCCCTGAAAAGGATCGAGAGAAAGGAATTCGGCCACTGCCATATGTGTCAAAAAGAAATCAGCAAAAAGAGGCTGAACGCACTCCCCTGGACGCCTTATTGCATCGACTGCCAGGAAAAGGCCGAGTCCGAGACCTCTTGAATGTTTCTCTGAGAAGAATCGCTGCCCGGAGCGCCAAGCTCGGCGAACTCACGTTTTTCCCGTCCTTTTGCAAGGTGTGCCGCTGCCTGCTTGAAACCCCTGGTGAGCAGGTTCTGTGCCGGCCGTGCCTGGACAAGCTCAAGCCCCACCGGGCCTCCTATTGTCTCTGCTGCGGCCGGTTTCTCGAGGGCGCGGGCGAGCCCCATCTCTGTCATTCTTGTCTGAAGAAGCGCCCGCCCTTCGCCATCCATCGGTCCTGCGGTCCGTACCGAGGCGAGCTGAAGGATCTCATCCTGCTGTTCAAATACCGCGGCTATAGGGTTCTGGCAAAGCCTCTGGGGCGTTTCGTGCTTGAGTCTTTGGGGCGCGAGGAAAGCCTTTGGTGGGGGGTGGACGCAATCATTCCCGTCCCCCTCCATCCCAAACGAAAAAGGCAAAGAGGGTTCAACCAGGCCGGGGCCCTGGCCAAACAGCTGTCCAGGCAGAAACGTATTTTGTTGGAAGACCGAGTGCTGAGGAAAATGAAAAATGTCCCTCCCCAGACATCCCTGGACGAGGACGAGCGGGCGAAAAACGTCCAGGGCGTCTACGCGGTCATGCGGCGAGAAAAAATTCAGGGGAAAACGATTCTTCTTATCGATGACGTCTATACGACCGGCTCGACGCTGAAAGAGTGTAGCCGCGTGCTCCTGAGGGCGGGGGCTAAAGAGGTGAGGGCTATCACCATCGCCCAGGCATAAAAAAAGGGGACGGCCCTTGAAGAGGACTGTCCCCAAAAGGTTGGGCCGCTTTTATTTCTTGGCCTTTTCAGAAGTGGAAGGCTTGAGGATCTTTACGTTGCGCGGCTTGAGTTCCTGCCGCTTGGGCAGGGTGATCTTGAGAATGCCGTTCTCATGCTCGGCATGGATCTTGTCCAGGTCGACGGAATTGGGCAGCGTGAAGGCCCTGTAGAATGATCCGTAGGAGCGCTCGATCCGGTGGTAATTTTCTTCCTTGGTCTCCTTTTCGAACTTTCTCTCGCCTTTTAAAGTCAGAGTGTTGTCTTCGAGCTTGATCTCGATATCCTTCTCGTCGATGCCGGGGATTTCGGCGGACATCACCAGCTCGTTCTCGGTTTCAAAGATATCCACGGCGGGTGCCCATGTCGAAGACGCCAGCTCTTTATCATTACCGCGTCCTGTGAACACATCTTCAAACAAGCGATTCATTTTTTCCCTGAGAGAAACCATATCCCTAAAGGGATCCCATCTGATAATAGCCATTATATAGCCTCCTGAAAAAATCTAATTTTCGATATTAATATAATATCTTAGTGTCAATATGTCAAGTATTTTTATAATAAATGACTAATATATTGAGTATTCTCCTTAAAAATACCCAAAAATCCAACCTGGTCACCGATTTAAGAAATGCGCATCAGGGAATTCAACCTTTCCCCTGGATGAGCAGAGTGATCTCCCCTTTTATTTGGCTCTTCTCGACATGAGCGAGTATTTCAGCGGCGCTTCCCCTTAAAAATTCTTCATAAATCTTAGTGATCTCTCTTGCGACGACGGTTCGGCGGTTTCCCAATATTTCCAGGGCTTGCTTGAGAAAATCGGCAATTTTCCGGCCGGGAAGATAAAATATCATTGTTGCCGGCTCGTTTTTAAGCGACAAAAGCAATTTATTTTGAGCCGCTTTTTTGGGAGGAGGGAATCCGATGAACAGAAACCTGTGAGTCGGAAGGCCTGATGCCGAGAGGCTGGCCGCCAGGGCCGTAGGGCCCGGAATCGGAATGACATGGATGCCTGCCTTCAAAGCTTCCCGGATCAGCCTGAAGCCGGGGTCGGAAATTCCGGGTGTCCCCGAATCGGAAACTAAGGCCACGTCCCTTCCCCGCCTAAGAACATTCAAGATGAGAGGGATCTTCTGCCTTTCCCGGGGTTGGTAATAGCTGATGAGCTCTTTTTTGATATTGTATTTATTCAGAAGCTTAAGGGTCCGGCGCGTGTCTTCGCAGGCGATGGCAGCCACCTCTCCCAGGACGCGCAGCGCCCGCAATGTCAGGTCCTCGAGGTTTCCAATGGGGGTGGCCACGATATAGAGAGACCCGGAGGTTTTCGGCATTGGACCCTTTTCTTCCATGGATCACTTGTCCCAATCGTAGGGATAAAGGAAGTCGTGGCCGATGGTCCGCGAGGATATTTTTGGAATGGGCGGCAGTTTCCTTTTGAACTCGGAGTGTTTGATCATGGACATGATTTTTTCGATTTTTTCTTCGCGGAAGCCGTGTCCGAGGAGTTGCTCCTTCGACTCCCGCTCGTCGACGAGATAATAGAGAATCTCATCCATCTCCGCATACGTCATCCCGATTTCCCCTTCGTCGGTCTGGCCTGTCCACAGGCCTGCCGACGGCCGCTTTTCTTGGATGTTCCGCGGCACATTCAGATACCGGGCCAGCTGCCGGACCTGGGTCTTGTAAAGGTCGCCCATGGGATTGATAGCGCTGGCCAGGTCGCCGTGGATGGTCCCGTAGCCGATCAAAAGCTCGGTCTTGTTGCTCGTGCCGAGAATCAGGGCCTTCTCGCGTGCGGAAACATCATAGAGGATCGACATCCGCTCCCGGGCCATTTTGTTACCCCGCAGCACTCGATGGTCCGTGGGGTATTTTTCAAAATAGGCATCCACCATCGCTCGGATGTCGATGATTTGGTGGCGGATGTTCAGACGCTCGGCCGCCTGTAGGGCATTCCGGACGTCTTCGCTGAAGCTTGCTCCATAGGGCAAGATGAGCCCGGTGACATTTCTTGCGCCCAGGGCTTTGGCCGCAAGAGAGGCGCAGACGGCGGAATCCAGCCCCCCGGAGAGACCCAAGACCGCTTTCTTAAACCCGAATTTCGAAAGCTCCTCCTTGATAAAAGCGGTCAGGATTTTTATCGCAAACGGGCAGTTAATCGTTAAAGTCATGGACAATCCTCTTGAGGGCATGGAGGATCACTTCCGGCTTGTCATCGCGCTTGAAAGGCCAGCTCTTGCGCGCCCTGCGGATTTCATCCAGGTCGAGCTCGTGAACGAGGACGTTCCTTTCGAAATAGGGCGCCTGGACAAGACACTTGCCGAAAGGGTTGAAGATGAACGAGCCGCCGGCAAAGACGATGCCGTCTTCGAGGCCGACCCGATTGCAGTAGATCACGAAAGCCGAGGAAAAGCGGGAGATCGCCTCGCCCATCAATTCCCACATCCGGCTCGTGGCAAACCCGTTTTTGCCCGCCAGCCCGCGTCCGGGTGCGGCGCTGATGACGAGGATGACCTCCGAGCCGCCCGCAAAAAGAAGATAGCTAGCGCCATAATGGAGAAAATCCCGGCAGATGAGCATGCCCGTATTTCCGCAGGGAGCAGTAAATGTCCCGAAATTCCGGCCCTGGGCGAAGAATCGTCCTTCTTCGAACATGCCCGAGGTCGGAAGAAAAACCTTGCGGTGGATATGAAGGATTTTTCCCTTGTCCAAGAACACGGCCGAGTTGTAAAAAAGGCCCTTTTCCCGCGGCTTTTCTTCGACGAAACCAAGGACGAGCGAGATGTCCCGACTGAGAGCCTTGAGCTCTTTAAAAATCGGGGATCTGTCCGGGTCCAGGGCGACTGTTTCGACGAGGTCCTTCAGCAAATAGCCGGTGAGGCTCAATTCGGGAAAAATGAGGAGATGGGCTTTCTCCCGCCGTGCCTTTTCAATGATCTGAACATGGAGCTCGAAGTTCTTTTGGATATTTCCGAGATGGGGGGAAATCTGGGCCATGGCAATTCTCATGCCTAAAAACTAGCACATTTGAGAGGGGGTTGCAAATGAGTTTGAGTTTAGATATTGAGGCCCGACCCCATTTTATATAAAATAGATAGGCGCCTATGAAACATATTGGGTTTTTTCTCAGGGATATTTATTTCAATCAGAGAACCGGCCAGCTTAGTTTCCAGCGAGGCGATGTTCAAAAAGCTTTGATCTTCCAGGACGGCGGGCTAATTTTTGCCCGGACCAACGTCCCTGAAGAACGGCTGGGGGAGATCCTTCATAAAGTCGGAAAGATTTCGACCGAGATCCTGACGGCCATCCCGCATTTGGTCCGGCCGGACAAGATGCTGGGTGAAGTCCTGGTCCAAAAGAAAATCATCGCCCAAAAAGACTTGTATGACGGACTGATGGCCCAAATGAACGCGATCACCCTGAGCCTTTTTGCTCATTTTGATGCCGAACTCATTTTTCGGCCGAGAGAGCGCTTCCTGGATTATGATTTTGAGTTCAAGATGAGCGTTCCGCTTCTCATCGAACGAGGAATCCGAGAAATGGAGTTCCATCCGCTGCTCAAGAGCTTTTTTGAAGACAAGGTGGCCGTCCTTAAGGGAAAGACCAATATCCACATGCTGACCGAAGACGAAAAGGATTTTTTGACTCAGATCAACGGCAAGACGGCCGCGGAAGCCTACATCGTCTCCCAGGTGGACAGCCCGGACGAGCTCTGGAAAACCCTATACCTGTTTTACTGCTTGGATTTGATTGATGTCCGGCCGGCGGAAAGGCCGAAAAAGAAAGAGCCGCGCACAGAAGAGACCCCGAAAGTCGAACCGAAGGTCGAAACAAAAGCCGAGCCGAGAGTCGGGGCCACGGTCGAATCCCCCCCCCAGCCGGATGAAGGGAAGGATGAAAAAGGGAAAGAGGCGGCGGCGGAAGCCCAGGAAGCAGCGCCGGCCGACATGCAGGCCAAAATCGACGAGGCGCTCGAACTCAAGAGCAGAATTCCGGAGCTGGATTATTATCAGGTTTTGGGCGTGACCCGCCAGGCGACCGAGGCCGAGATCAAAAAAGCCTATTTTCAGCTGGCCCGGAAGTTTCATCCGGATTTGTTTGGACGCGGTGTGACCCAGGAAATCAAGGCTCAGATCGAAGAGCTTTTTGATTATATCACCAAGTCTTACCGTGTCCTGACCAGCAAAGAGCAAAAGCCGGCCTTTGCGCCCAAGAGCACGGCCGTCATGAGGGACGATGACAGGGACAAGTCCAAGAATGCCGAGATCCGCTTCCGGCAGGGAAAGACCCTCATGAGCCAGGGGCGCTTTGAAGAGGCCGCCATGTACCTGGAACAGGCCGTCAGGTTCAATGATACAAAAGGGGATTACTATCTTCTTCTGGCCATGGCCGAGTCCAAAGTCGACGCTCTCAGCAAGAAGGCTGAGCACGATTTCTTGAGGGCCATCGAGCTTGAGCCCTGGAACGCGGAAGGGCACGTCGGCCTGGGCCGTCTCTATAAAAAAGAAGGCCTTCTCAAGCGGGCCAAGAAGGAGTTTAAACGAGCCCTGGAGATCGAGGCCGGGCATAAGGTCGCCCGCAGCGAGCTCAGGGACCTGGCCGAGGGGGGCGAAGAGTCGAAAGGGCTAAAGGGACTTTTTTCAAAAGACCTTTTTGGCAAGAAGAAAAAATAGTAATCGCGACGCGGGACCTGTCACCGACCAGCCCCATCGTCCTCACTGAAAAATTTGGGTATAAATCTTGAATTTTTGTATTCGGTATCTATCCCCAAATTTTCGTCAGTTCCGGTCGATGGGGCGCCCCGGTCGGTGCCACCCGCGTCGTACGCGATGATATCGCGAAGCTAAGAATTTTGTTCGAGCAATTTTAATAATTCTGCTTCGGTGAGCGTCTGAACGCCCAGCTTGCGGGCTTTGTCCAGCTTGGAGCCGGGGTCTTCCCCGACGACAAGATAGGCCGTTTTGCTCGAGATGGAATCCGTGACCGTTCCTCCCAGGCCTTCGATCAAGACTTTGGCTTCGTCCCGGCTGTAGTGTTCGAGTTTTCCGGTCAGGACAAACGTCTTTCCAGAAAGGGGCTGATTTTTCCGGATGTCCGCTTTCTTTGAAGTGAAGGCCAGGCCGGCGTTTTTCAGTTTCCGGAGGAGCTCAAGGTTCTCGGGCTGCTGGAAAAAGAAGACGACGCTTTCCGCGACAATCGGTCCCACGTCTTCAATGCCCGTCAGCTCTTCCAGCCGGGCCTTGGCCAGCTTCTCCACATCGCGGAAATGGGCGGCCAGCGTTTGGGCCAGGCGTTCGCCGACATGGCGGATGCCCAGGGCAAAAATGAGGCGGGACATGTCGTTCACCTTGGATTTTTCGATTTCTTCCAGCAGGTTCCGTGAGCTCTTGGGTCCCATTCGTTCCAGCCCGACCAGGTCGTCATACGCAAGAGAATAGATATCCGGGATGGTCCCCACCAGCTTTTTCTCCAGAAGCTGGTCCACCAGGGCTTCCCCCAAGCCTTCGATGTCCATGGCCCTTCGGGCCGAGAAATGAAGAATCGATTCCCTGAGCTTGGCGGGGCAGGAAGGATTGGTGCAGCGCGCCACAACCTCTCCTTCCGGCTTGAAGGTCTTCGAACGGCAGACCGGACATCTGGCGGGGAATATGAACTTTTTCTCTTTTCCCGTCCGCCGCTCTTTCATCGAGCCGACGATTTTCGGGATGACATCGCCGCTTCTCTCGAGCAGAACATAGTCGCCGATCCGGATATCCTTGCGACGGATCTCGTCCTCGTTATGAAGGGTGGCGCGGCTGATCGTTGTCCCCGAAAGCTTAACAGGTTCGAGGATCGCCACAGGGGTCAGAGCGCCCGTCCGGCCGACCTGGACAATGATATCGTTGAGCCGCGTCGTCGCCCGCCGGGCGGGAAATTTGTAGGAAATGGCCCAGCGCGGGAATTTCGCCGTCACGCCGAGGGCCTCCCTTTGCCTGGTGGAATTCACCTTGATCACCACGCCGTCGCAGTCGTAATCCAGGGAGTCCCGTTTTTCTGTCCACTCCTTCCAATAATCAACCGCCTCGTCCAGCTTGCGGCACAGCCGGGAATGGGGATTCGTCTTGAAGCCCAAGGCCTTGATCGTCTTAAGATTTTCCCACTGGCTTGCCATCTCGACGCCGTCGATATAGAGGGCGTAGAGGAAGACGTCCAACTTACGGGAGGCGACTTCCCTGGGGTCGAGAAGGCGGATCGAGCCGGACGCGGCGTTGCGGGGATTGGCGAAAACAGGCTCCCCTTTTTCTTCCCGGTCCCGGTTGATCTTCTGGAAGGATTCGAACGGAAGATAAATTTCTCCCCGGACCTCGATGTTCCGGCGTCGGGGAATCCCCAGGGGAAGGCTTTTGATCGTCTTGACGCCGGCCGTCACGTCGTCGCCCTGGACGCCGTCGCCGCGGGTGACGGCCTGGACATATTTACCTTTTTGGAAAAGGATCGAGATACCGAGGCCGTCGATCTTGAGTTCGGCCACATACTCGATGGGCCGGCCCGGCAGCAGTTTTTGAACTCTCTGTTCGAACTCCCGGAGCTCCTCGACCGTGTAACAGTTATCGATGCTCATCATGGGCAGCTTGTGGCGCACGGTGGGAAAGCCCTCGACCGGTTTTTCGCCGACGCGCTGGGTGGGGGATTCCGGGGTAATGAGCTCCGGGAATTGCCCTTCCAGACGCTGGAGCTCTTTCATCCGCAGGTCGAACTCGTAGTCCGAGATCTGGGGGTTGTTGTCTACATAATATTTTTTTTCGTGGTAGTGGATCTCTTCGCGGAGCGCTTTCATCTTCTCCGCGGCTTGGTCCTGAGTCAAGGGCTTGGGCATGGTCGTCCCCCTGGTCGATATTATCTCCGGCACAGCAGTGAGGGCTTACCTATATTAAATGAATTCGGGAACAAAAAAAATCCCCCCTGCTCTCTCTTGTTCAAAGCGGACCAGGGGGGATATCGTCCGGGCGTGAGATTCGCCGCCTATTTTTTGATACCCAATCTCTGCCTGGCCTCGTCGAGGAGCTTTTGGAACTTATCCATAGTCACCTTTTGTTCGGCCTCGAGTTTCTCCCGCGTCTTGTTTTCTTTATCGACAAGGTCTCTCAGCCTGCGGAACTCTCTCTTTTGGTCGGACGATAGCTCTTCCTCATTCTTCCCTTCAAATTTGGAATTGAACGTTTTCGTCCAATCTTCGATGAGCTTGCTGCTTTCCTGGATGGACTTGACTCGATTGTTCCATTCTTTGTCGGCGCCAAGGAACATGTTTTGAGCGAGCTCCATGGCTTTCTTGGAGTGGGTCGGAGAGAGGAGGCCGGCTTCGAGGAGATAGCGGATGGCGTCTGCACTCAAGGCTGGATTGCTTCCCCCGGCCTGCTTGGCCAGGATAATGCCGATGTTGAAAGCCGTTTCGCCGTTCTTGTTCTTGGCGTAGACGTCCTTCATCATGGTCACGGCTTCGTCGGTCTTGCCCGTGTTGTAAAGGCAGCGGGCGATGAAGGTCTGGCTTTCCGTATCTTTCGGGTTCGCTTGATAAACGACTCGGAAAGCTTTTTCGGCATCGGCAAAGGCCTTGGCCTCATACATCGCCCTCCCCGCCCTTTTTATTTCAGAGATGATCAATGCAGACTGCCTGGGATCTTTAAGGAGGTTGTAGGCATTTTGATAAGAATCGATGGCAGCTTTGTTGTCTTTGGCTCTTGCCTGGGCTTGACCAAGAGCAAAATATCCTCCGCCGATCAGGGCATTCCATTGACCGGCGTTGGCGGCCTCGCTCTCCTTGGCCTTGGCGGTTTTGGCGAGTTCAATGACCTGGTTGGCATAGGCCTTGGCTTTGTCAGGGTTCTGTCTGTGATAGACGGATGCAAGAGTCGTCAAGACCTGTGCTTTGGTGAAATCGTCCAGTCCACCGACCTGAAGCGCCTTTTCTCCATAATTAATAAAATCCTGCTCTGTCTTTCCCGGATAGGGAATCAGGCAGAGATTGGCATTGGCAAAATTTTCGTACTGGCTTCCTTTTCCAGAGCACTTGGCCAAGAACACTTTCAATAGAGTGGCTCTTTCCGCGGGAGAATTGGCGGTCATCGCTTTGATATAGGACTGGTCGCATTCGCTTTGGGCCTGAAGCAGGCTTCCCAAAACAACCATCAGGGCAAATACTGTCAAACCTATCTTTTTCATTCACAGCCTCTCATCAAATTTTGGAGCATAATAGCCCACATCCTCTAAAATGTCAACATTGC
>Ga0315280_10003029_pt1 | contig 26318 bp, 19 predicted proteins | sample YL17G06_40_MG_FD_203697 | JGI IMG/M metagenome (GOLD analysis project Ga0315280, IMG submission 203697) | Sediment microbial communities from Yellowstone Lake, YNP, Wyoming, USA - YL17G06_40 | ecosystem: Environmental > Aquatic > Freshwater > Lake > Sediment | place: USA: Wyoming | collected...
CTTTTGATGTCGGTTGTTACTATGATTCGGTTTTGATTGGAACGTTGTCTGTTGAAAATCTTCCTCCTCAGACCGAGAAAGCTTTGACATTCAGCTGGTGCACGTGTTGCGTGTCGCCTGGCAATTATACTTTAAGCGCGGTTGCGAGTGTTGTACCGGGAGAGGTTGATGTTAAGGATAACAGGTTCGTTGATGGGGTTGTAAGGATCAAGCCTTGGGTGCCCCCTCCCGCTCCTCCCGTTGAATGTGTACCCCCAAAGTGGCTTCTGGCTTTTCTGTTTTTGTTGGCTGTGCTTGTCGGAGCCATTCTTGTTATCCTTGTTGGATTTATATTGTGGTGGACGCGCGAAAGAAGGAAAGAAGAAGAGGTTATCAGGCGGGTTGAAGAACATCCGTCTAAAGCAACTAAAACATGTAATGTGTGTGGAAGAGAGTTTCCAGGAGTTTACACTTTTTGTCCATATTGTATGAGTTTTCATGGAAAGGATTACGAATGATTCAAGTCTATTTAGCGATTTTCTTGGGAGGATACTCATCGCCAATTTAGAAATTTGCTCAGTCTAAGGGGCGACTCTTCTTAGCGATTTTTTAAGAGTTCAGGCTTTTCTTGACGCCCAAAAAGATACGGGCTTAAGGCTAAATCCCTTTCAGCAAAGGCATTGACGAGGGCAATAACAGTCAAATTAAACAGTTACTCAAAACCGAACGTCTCCGTTCAGAAACTGAAGGGACTTTCTCCTAAGAGTGGCGCGACGAAAACCAAGAAATTAAACTTGGAAGAAAGACGTCTACAAGGCATACTCATGAAACTCGCGATGATGTTTACTGGAGTTTTTCAACCAAAGCCACAATTTTTCCTCTTCCACGCTTCTTCCTGATAATGACGCCCTTTTTCTCCATACTTGAAAGAAGCTCACTTGCTTTTGATTTCGAGAATCCGCATTGCTTAGCTATTGTTGATTGAAGCATGCGTCCTCCCGCTGCCACGAGAAGCCTGATGATCTTTTCCTCATCATCTTCAACACTTAACTCTGAAATGGGTGCTTGCTCTTGCCCAACCTTAGGCTTCAATCCCTTGTTCACGAGGGCCCGTTTCATCCCGAAGAAGTAGCCTAACAATCCTGTTGAAACAGCAGTTACAATCACGGAAAAAAGGGTGATGTTGCCTGTGATAACGTCTGTCCAGCTAAAACTTTTCTTCTCGAGTAGAGCATTAGGTTCTCCTGCACCGAAATTTCTTGGGCCAAACCAAGTCAATATCCTTTCAGATTCTCGTGTCTCATCTGGCGGAGGATAAAAGAAGATTGGAGCATATCCGCTTGGATACTTAATTGTTAGTATATCATCTCGCGAGAGATCTAATTCCCCGCTCAAGGCGTCACCTATTTTAATTTTTTCGTCTCCTATCTTCTCTGCAAATCCTAACCAGTCAAATTGATATTGGATTATTCCCTCTCTACTGAGGCCTTTACTTGAAACACTACCGATTAACCACTCCTCTGGGGGAGGGGGAATTTCGACACTCATGCTTCTTCCAGTAACTAAACTGGCATGACTAACCATAGAATGAACAACACTGGAAACAGATGCATTGGAAATAGATACTTCATTAAAGTACAGCCAGAACGCGGCTTCATCCTCATCGGTTTTTAGAGGCGTTCTCTGCTGAACAACCCATGTTGCCGAACCGTCAGCAAAAACCTCTATTTGGATGTGTGTGCTCCACTGCAACTGACCGTCACAGGATCCCATTGTAAAAAAGATCATTGCAGCTAATGCCAGCGAGAGAAGAAGGTAGACCAGACATGATTTGGTTTTCATTGTGCTCCAAAATAGCCTTTGCAACCGTTATATTTAAGACGTATGAATGACAGGTAATCATAAAGCCGCAAATATTCCTTCTGTGTGCCTCTGTAACTGAAATAGACCGTCGTGAACCTTCCAGAACCGAAACGATCTATTTTTGCCGTTAAAAAACGAAACACGACCAAGAAACGCTTTTATTAACCGTTCACACAAGAAATTAGCGGAGAAACCAAAATGAATCGGAAAAAAGTTGCAAAATACACAGCATTCTTTGTAGCAATGTTTGCACTTTTAGCTACACCAGTCAATGCACCACCATTCCTGAAAGCTCGCCCAGCCCAAATAACTGCAGAGGGAGCAATGACATTGAACGGCCTCAGTGGGGAACCTGTCAACTTGACAATAAATGCAAATTTCACTTCCATAGTCCCAAATACTGTCTCATCTGGCAAACATGATGATGTTGAATTCCATGGATTCGCCATAGTACCTGACGAGAGAGCGATCATCAAATTCGACGGGCTATTAGTTGTTGGAGGAACAAATTTCTGGGTGAAATTCGGCGTAGAGAAACCAACGGATCCAGAAATCCCTGAGGGAAGGTACAGCGCTAACGGCAAGTTAAACATCACAATATCGGAGATTACTCTTCCGCCGCCAGAGATCACATGGGTTTTTATGAAGGGGAACGTAACTAAATACGACGAAACAGATGCCTTCGGCGGCTTAATGGCCCATGCAAAAATTAGCGAAAATAACAACTGGACAAAAGTGAACGGTGCTTTCACCCTGCAACCACCACCAAAGGAATCTACAATGCCAAAGAACTTCAGCTGCTCCTTCTTCGTTGTAACACTGGCTAATGCCACAAAAACTGAATTAGACTACGATGGAAGCGACCTCTACATAGAAGGTTTATGGAACGTTTTCAATAGAACAATCACAGTGACTGTTTTTGGCACCACGGAAATGAACGTCTCAGTAACTATCCGTCAGATTGTTGAAGAAGCCAATGGAAACCTCAGTGTGAGTCTAACCTACAAGCCGTCTCCGATCCCATGGCGGATACAAGGAAATTTCACGTTGAAAATACAGGGAATTGATATGATTATTGGCGACGTAATTTTCTATCACGTTAAAATGGCCGGACCGTTTGAGCGTGGCATTCCAGTTAGCGACTTCAATGAGGACCGCATTGTCGACATTCAAGATATTGCCCAAACCGCGAAGGTCTATGGAACAAAATTTGGCTCGGCAAAATACAAGTTTGGTTTGGACCTCAACTCCGACTTTGAAATTAACATCATAGATCTAGCAGCAGTTGCCAAAGAATTCGGACAAGAATACTAAACATCATTTCCCCTTTTTCTTTTTGTTTTTCCTGAAAAGGCGCGCGATTTTCATAGCGTTAACCTATATTCGCGTTAAGCGATTTGCAAAGTTGGTTCATTAGTCTAGAAGGCTTGTTTTTGAAAGGTACGTGAATTAGTTAAGTTAGTAAATGAAGGGAAAGTTGCTTGAGATAATCATATTATTCAGATTCTGATATTTGAACGCGAACATTGCCTTTATGTCGTTTTTCATCCATTGAATAACGAGGAGGTTCGGTATAAAGGCGAGAACTGGAGAAAGGAGATGGTGAGGTGTTTGTTGGCCACAACTTCATTAGACATAAGTAGATTTTTTGAATTTCGAAGCTTGCCTTAAACCAAATTTGGCGAATAATGAAGTGAGCTTTAGATGCCTTAACTGAAGGTGTAATATTGTATGCCCAGAAAAATTACCTCAAAAAAATAAGGAAAAAACTTAAACAAACAATGGAGAAACTCAAACCAGAAAAAGTAAGTAATGCATGGAAACTGAAAGCAGAGTAGGGGAAAACGTCAAAAATTCAAAGTCCTAAAGGCGTTTGAACCCTGTTCGGACAAGTGATTTCTTTAGGCTTCGCAACTTGTTACGGCAGGTCTGTCTACCATCACTGAACGTTGAAGCTAGCGTTACAAAAGAGATGTTCGCTATTAACGAACGCTTATATATAACAGCGAACGCCCTCCGAGCAATGATATTTGTACAAGTCTTAAACACTTTGGTAACAATTTATACTGCATGGAAGAAAAACCTACCAATACGGTAAGGGCCATACACCGCTCTTTTAAGCAAGGTTAAGCTTGAATAGTTGAAACTAAAGTATGATACTTATGATTCAACTATTTGTCAACAGAGAGGAAGAGCTACGATTTCTCGAAGAGCATTATTCAACAAAATCTGCCGAACTAATAGTCATATATGGCAGAAGAAGACTCCGGCAAAACCGAACTCTCCCTGAAATTCTCAAAGGATAAACCACACATATACTTGCTTGCAGATCGCCCACCAGAACACGAGCTTATACAGGATTTAAAGCTGAGAATGAGTAACTATCTTAAGGACGAAAGCTTCGCAAAACTCAACATCAAAGATTGGAACGAGCTCTTTCAAGAATTCTGGAAATGGAACAAAGACGGAAGAACCATCATAATCCTCGATGAATTCCCCATGCTCATCGAAGGAAACCATGCTATCCCATCCATCTTTCAGAAGATTTGGGACCTAAACCTAAAAGACAAAAACGTAATGCTCATTCTACTCGGCTCCTCAATAGGAATGATGGAAACTGAAGTCTTAGACTACAAAAGCCCGCTCTACGGTAGAAGAACCGGACAATGGAAACTATATCCACTAAAGCTATTAGATCTAAAACCATTCTTCCCAAGATACGACTCTGAATCGCTCATAAGCGTATACGGCTGCCTAGGCGGCGTACCTGCTTACTTACTGAAATTTGACCCCGACAAAGACTTTTGGAAAAACTGTGAAGAAAAAATTCTGAAAAAAGGTGAATTTCTATACGAAGAAGCCGAGTTTCTCCTTAGGGAGGAACTTAGAGAACCCCGCAACTACTCTTCAATCCTGAAGGCAATAGCTCAAGGAGCCAAGAGTTATGGCGAAATACTCAATTTTACAGGCATGGACAAAAGCATGCTTTCAAAATACACCAGCGTACTAGAAGAAATCGGCTTCATCAAAAGGATATATCCCATAGGAATTAGACCAAAGCCAAGGAAGGGACTCTACACCATAGCAGATAACTACCTAAGGTTCTGGTTCAAATACGTCTTTCCAAACAAAGTTGAGCTTGAGATTGGAAACACCAGCTATGTTCTAAAAAAGATTTGCGAAGACTACAACACCTATTTGGGCCAAACCTTTGAACAAGTTGCCTATGAGTTCCTAATAGAAGCAAAAAGAAAAGGCTCATTGTCCTTCTCCTTCAAAACCTTAGGAAGATGGTGGTTTAAAGACAAAGAGATAGACATAGTTGCAATCGACGAAGAAAAACTCACTGCAACCTTTTTCGAGGTAAAATGGGGCTCACTCAGCAAAGAAGACTGCGAAAGGATACTAAACGACCTAAAAGCCAAGGCATTAATGTTTAGATGGAATCGGAAAAAAGAAAATCTTGGAATCATAGCAAGAAAAGTTGCCCAAAAAGAGCATTTACGAGAGGAAGGATATCTCATATATGACCTTAATGATTTCAAGTCACTTGAGAGCGTGAAAACTAGGTAAAAAGCAATACGTTTAGAGTTAGTGCCATAAATCAAACTTAAAACAGAAAAAAATGGCGGTTTTCGGGAGACATCGCCACTATTTTGCGATTATTAGACTTACCGAATATAAAAAGAGGGAGGTTTAGTTTTGGGGTTTCTTTCTGTGTTTAACGTAGACAAGTGATGCTGCTACAGCAGATACCATTAGTAGTGATGCTAAGCCTATCCAAGGGGCTAACAGCTCAAACTTGTTTATTGGAACCCAAACGCCACCAACCGGTGGCGGCGGAGGCAGTCCGACGGAGATTTTCACATAATCTGTGCATACTATTGCATCGTGAGAATTCTTCGCCCACACCATGACGTAAATGTGTCCGTCGCTAATGAAATCGTTAACGTTTGTTGAGTAGGTTTTTGAAATCGCATCGTCGGGAGCCATGAATGGCATCCTGCTTCGGACTGATGGTCCCTTAGGCGGGCCTTGAACGGGATCGTATTGACCGACTTGTAAAACGTTACCTACCCATTCCCAGCTGCTAGTTGCCCTATTCCATATCTCCATTCCTTCGGTGTGAGGCCCGAATGTCTCCTGAAAGGCGATATTTCCTTCCCATGTCACAGTAAACTCCTCAATGTTTGTTCCAACATCAAACATGAAGATCTGTTGTGAATAATCATATGTATGCTCTACACGTGTTACTGCATAACTGTTATCCTGTGTTGAAATCGCCATGTACATAGCTGTGGTGAACTCTGTTCCGATAGTAGGAATGTTTTCTTTGTTTTCGTTGTCAAAGTCGTATCTGCCCGTAATTCCGGTTGGTAATGGGACAGGTGCGGCTTCCTCGCTTCCAACATCATAGAACGTGGATGGACTGTGCTGGTTTCTATATTCAGTCAAGATCCAGCTGGCGCTTCTGCATATGTCTGAAATGCGCACCTCGTCAATTCTGCCGTCTGGAGATTGGCCAGCACCACCATCATAACTTCCAATGAAAGTAGGATTACTCGTAGAGTCTATGGTCCCAGCGAAACTTAAACTGCCTCCTAAAGCTCCGTCTACATAAAACCGCATGATCGAGCCGTCCCAAGTTCCTACCAGATGATGCCAGCCCCCAGTGCCCAAAGGACTTGAGAGGTCAAGATTGTTCCAATGTTTCGTAGTATCGTACAACTGGAAACGCGGAACATCACCTGCATTTTCTTGAGCAAATTTCAGACAGTATGTAACTGCTCTACAAACAAGGTGGTCGTTGTTGCCTGGAGGAGTAGTAAGTGCATCTAAATTCGCCCACGCTTCTAATGTTATCTCATCAATGGGATTCAGAGTATCCTCTACTGAGATAAGACTAGTGAGAGCATTTTCGATATAGCCATATTTGTGCGGACCATAGAGTGGGTAGTAATCTACTGGTTGACCATCACCTGCTTTGACTGCAAATATTCCACCATCTTCCGCGCCAGCATTGATTACAGACCCTCCGGTTGCCAACCATCCTTCAGATACTGCAATCGGGAAGCAGGTGAGAAATAGGTCATTACCTAGGACTATCCTCGTGATATACTGCCCGTTATTGGCATTGTAGATATAGATATAACGAGGATTTCCCGCGCCAGTTTTAAAGAGCAAATAGTCATTGGAAATAGTGCAGGGCCTGTCGAATCCTGCTCCATTAGGAACTGTAGTAATACTGAACTGCTCTACACCGTTGGCAACATTCAGGACATAGATTCTATCTCCTTGTGATGGTATGTATAGAAAACCATTATTCGGGTTGTAGGAAGCCACAGCCCTTACTCCCTCGGGAATATGTTTGCTCCATTCTTGATTTCCGTCATAGTCATAGGCATAGAAGTAATCAGTTCCCCAGCAGCCAAATATGACCCAAGGTTCATTGCTTGTGTGATGGTCATTAACTACAATTGGGGCCATCCTTGAGTGCCCGCTACCTGTGTCAAGACATCCACTTCCTATGTCTCTATTCCATATTTCAGATAGGTCTGACGCCGATAGTTTGTAGAGTTTGCTTCCTCCCATAGCAAAGATTATACCATTTGTTTCATCTAAGTATGGCGGAACAGCATTTTCATTATCTGTGTCCGGATCCAGATCGAAAGAAGCAACAATGTTTCCATCAGAAGCGTATATCTTTACTACTCTATAGTCCGTTGTTGTAGCATAAAGATAGGTGCCGTCAAATTCTATTCTATTTGACCATATACTCAAACCACTTGTTGTCCATTCGATAGTGTTAGAACTCATCTTCCATGCCATCATATTTGCCTTGGTTGGGCAAGCATAAACCATGTCTCCATCAACAACTGGAGCAGTTTCAGATGCTGTAAAGTCAAACTCACCGAGACTAGGAGACTGTTGCAGTATTTCTCCTGTTTTTAAGTCAAATACAAATATATAGGCATGGAAAGTCGGAAGACCCCAATCACCGCCACCGACCACATAAATTTTGCCGTCTTTGATTACTGCTCTTTGTTGTCCTTGGTCTTGGTTCCTCCAACTCTCTCTGCTAGCTCTGCATTCAACACGATCATCACTTCCATCAAAATCATCAGCGCCATTTATCTTCCCAGTGGCATCTTGAGTTACTCCGCCTTGAGGAGTTCCATCATTATCGTTTGAGGTTGAGTCATAGTGTATGCCACTGGTCTCCTGGAGGTGGTGTACCATCTTGAAGTTTGAATCCCAGACCCCTTCCGCATTCTCCTGGTTGGAAGTAGCAGAGTTGCCGTAGTACATGTAGAGGTCAGTGTTCACGGTTGAGGAAAGAGTTGGCACGTTAACCCAGGCCACAAGATGACCAGTGCCGTCGTCGTAAGATTCTATTTCATGGTTAAGTTTGGCTCCAGAACCATCGATGAAAACAATGTCACCACCGTCATCTTGAGCCCAAGATGCCAGATCTGGGTCAATAATATCTATCAGAACCGGGAAGTGTGTCAGGTCTGCGTCAACCTTTGTACTGTCAATTGTGATTCTTTTGCGGTATAGCCAACTGGTATTCCACCAATCTACCGCTTGAACACTCGACAAAATGAGACTTGCCGACAACAATGCGATGATGATTAAACCATACAATCCCCTACGATTCGATTTAGATAGTGGCATTTTTCTCCTTTCTCCTTTCAACTAAAAAGTCGTGCAACTGAACGTATAAGCTTTGTGGAAACTAGTTCTATTTCGGTTAGGGTTTTAATGGATAACCAAAGCGCAGATCGTTATACCCTTCTCGAACACCACACAGCCAATTTTGAAGGATATGCGGCGGATTTAACATGGTTGAACCGAGAGCGGGGATGAGTAAGAAGTTGAGCATTTATTAAAGAGGCTAAAAATTTGTCAAAGCGCTTAGCGAGGCTGTGATTGGGGTTGTTAGATTTTTTTTCCATAGTTTTTGGCTGCTTTGGCTATGTCGATTATGTCGATCTTGTTGTTGTTGTCGAGGTCTGCGTTCGGGTTCCAGGAAACACGCCTAAAAGTCGACTACCATTAAATCGAGCAAGTCGCCCTGATTTCTACAGAAACGTGCCAAGTATATTCCAAATTAATAACTTTCAGCGTCCACTCAACATGCGAATGCAGCAGTGAAGGCCAACCGCCCCTTTACAGTCTTCTTCACATTAGAGGAATACAGCGCGCTCTTGTTGCCTTTGCGCTTGCGGTGTAAGTATTGATTTTGTTTTTCTTAATCTTTTAATAAGAGTGGAAGAACAATACTTGTGGGACAGAAGTTTGGGCAAGGTTTCCAAGTTAGACGTTGGAGAGATTAAGAGGCTTGCAACAGCTTCGTTGCTCAATCGGTTTGGTGAAAATTTGGAAGCCGTGGTTCTCTTCGGTTCTTATTCCAGAACAGAAGCTGTTGAAGAGAGCGGCATCGACTTTTTTGTGGTTGTTCGCGGCTTACCTAAAGAGCTTGTTAGGAGACGTTATATGGTTTATGATGCCCTAACCCCTGTTTTGAGAAGGTTTAAGCGTGATGTCAGCGTGATTGAGGTGAATGCAGAAGATGTGGGGGGCAAATCACTCCTTTATTGATAAATATCGCCTATGACGGCATCATCTTGTATGACAGAAATGGAAGAATTGAGGGCTTTTTCAAAGTTTTTACTCAAGGGTTAACTGGTTTAAAGTTTATAGTGCGGAGTCGGAATGTATCTTAGAAAAAAGAGGTAGGTTAGTTTTGTTGTTTCTTCCTATGTTTAACGTAGATGATAGATGCCGTAGCTACAGTCATTAATGAAGCTAAGCCTATCCATGGAGCTAACAGCTGAAACTTGTTTATTGGAACCCAAACTCCACCAACTGGTGGAGGTCCACATGGCGGCGTCCACTTGGCCCAAGGCGTAAAATCAACATTGTCGCTGACTTTGTCTCCTGTTCCACTTGGATTATCCGTCGAATGGTAGGGACCGGATGCTGAACCCCACCAATTGTTTTCAGCACTGAAAACTTCAGTGATAGGCATCGTAACCCACCATGACCAGACTCTGACCCCGAAACCACCGTTATCAAAAATCTGCGAACACGAGATTGATACGTCAGTCATTTCAGGGTTGTTTGATCCGCTGTAGATGTACACTAGGTTCAATCCGTTTCGACCATTTCCAGTGAGCTGCGAACAGAAAATCGTCACGTTTTCAATAGCATCATCCTTTTCCGGCTGTATGGTTATGCCGTCTAGGCCGTTGCCTGAAGCTATGCACTTTTCAATCAGTATGTCTTCAGATTTTCCTCCCCACTCATCCAACTTGATTCCAAAGCCGCCTCCTGAAGCACCGCTATTATCATTCGCGACTAGGTTTCTAAAGACTGCATTTGATACTTGCATCAGGTTTATCCCTGCCTGCTTGTTGTTGCTGAAACTTCCGCCGTCAACTAGCACGTTTGTAGATGAAGGGCCTGTCAAATCGAATCCATTGCCATGATCTGGATCAACCTGACCATTGTACTCGAAGTCCGAATTGATAACGGTAATCTTGTTTATGGTGCCGCTGCCGAGAAAACCCCATGTGCCCGCATGATGGAAGTAACAGTCCTCAATGTAGACTTCATTAAATAAGCCGTTGCCTCCCAAGATAACGTCACATGCCTCCGCATACGCAACCTCTACATCTATCATTGTAAGTTTTGTGAAACTGCTCGCTGTTTCGGCTATCCTTAAGGAATAGCTCGTGGCATAAGTGTTGCCGGGCCTCTTCGTGAACATCAACCCTTCAAGATGAACATCAAGATTCGACCCTCGTATTTCAACACCATTCATCTTGCCACCAAGACCACTGCCTTCGCTCAACTGAATAACGGTTGTACCAGAGCCAGAGCCTATGAGGCTCAGTGACTTGATTATCTCCATGTCTTTCCAGCCAGCAAGATTCTCCTGATAAGTCCCTGCTGCCACGTTAACCGTGCCACCAACCGCCACAGCGTCAATACCGTTCTGAACGAATTTGAAATGAGTAGTACCCCATCCAGGTGTCGCAGAAGTGTAATCATCGTCGACCCACACCTCAGTTGGTAGTGCCTTCACGGGTATTGCAGTAGATAGTGATGCTGCAATGAAAAATGCAAGCAATAAAATCAGAGCTAATCTTCTCTGCTTCATTCCTATTCTCCCTTCTCCTTTTCAGCAAGTATACACTTGCCCCCCCCCCACAAATATAAGTTTTATGGAAACTAGTTCTAGTCTAGTCTTTTTCTTAATGGATAAGCAGTAGGTGTATTCCTTACATGGGCTCCGTGAAATGTTAGAACTTGGGCATATTCAATGGGTCTATATGGTTAAGCTAATGGTAGCGGTTGATAAAAGGAAATGTTAGTTTTCGGTTTTCTGGATAACCGAAACGCAGATTGTTATACGCTTCTCAAACATCATATAGTCAGTTTTGAAGGATATGCGGCGGGTCTAAGGTGGTTGGATCCAGAGCGGCGATGGATAAGAAGTTGGGCATTAATTACAAGTCTAAAAGTTTGTCAAAGCGTTTAGTGGCTGTGAATCGCCTACGTGGTCAACCATAGCGGTCTTGAACTACATTTTGAACGGTGGTTGTTTTAGGTAGATTTAGATGAGTTGGCAGCATTAGGGCTGTGAGGTTATTTGGTTTTGGAAGAATGGGGTTTGTTAGATTTCTTTTCCGCAGTTCCTTGCAGTCCTGGCTACGTCGAGTATGTCGATGAGATTGCTGTCGTCTATGTCTGCGTTTGGGTACCATTTTGGATGTCCTGGGTAGGCTCCGCACGCTTTTGCGATGGTGGCGATGTCAAGGATGTCTACTTTGCCGTCGCCCGTCACATCGCTCAATATCATTTTTATTATGTAGCGTAAACGTGGGTGTTGTCTTGAACATTAAATGTAGTTATAAACGCGCTGGCTAGCAACAGTATAATAATGGTTAAGCCACATAGTCTCCTGGAATTTTGTTTGGATAATAGCATTTTTCTCCTTTCTTCCTTAATTTTTGCAGTATAACTATGTGTTAAAAGGTCTTTAGACTTGAGGAAAAATATTCTATGCAACTTTTTACGCAGAAACCACTAAGATTGATTCATACAGCAGCATGCACGCTTTTGGCAATGAAACACCAAAATATTTGAGTTATGTACCGAACTTCTTGCAGATTTTTATCGCATCTATTATGGTTATTTCTCCGTCGTGGTCCAAGTCCGCTCTTGAGTCCCATCTCGGATGGCCCGGGTGAGAACCGAAAGCTTTCCCCCAGACGGCTATGTCGCCCACATCTACTATTCCATCCTGGTTCAGGTCTTCTGGCTTGAACAAGAGTGGGACTTGGTATGCTCCGCTTTCTAGATGGTCGTATTCTACAGCGTTTCCGTCTACATCTGAAAGTTTAACGTCGTCCAGTTCGAGGCTTGATGTTGTTATGGTTTCGGGTATGTATGTGGCGTTGAATTTTATGGTGGCAAGCGTTCCGCTTCCCGATGGGAATGGAGGCCCTATAATCATTAGCGTAACATTGACCAAAACATAATCGTATTCAACTTCAGTAGTGAAGTTGGTCGATCCGAACTTCTTCAGTAGATCGCCCTCCGTTACATTTATCACTTCGAGCAGTGTGGTGTTGTAACGCAGTTTGAACTCGATGCTGACAATTCTTAGAGCGTCTACAATCTCCTTGGTCGTCACGTTGACGGTAACTTCATCCCCAAGATTTGCGGCGGTAACGATTTCAGGTTCTACCTTCAGCCATGGTAATGGGGGGGCCGGCGGTGAGTATTTGTAATATCCGTTTTCTATGTCATATGTTTCTGGCGGAATCTTTTCAGGTGTTGGATCTGAAAGTGTCACGTCTTCCAGTTCAAGATTGCATGTTAATGGAGCAACACCTACTGGTTCTTTTGTTATGTTGAATGTTATTTGTGCTATTGTTCCTGTTCCCACATGGCCAGGCTCCGATCCCGTCAGTGTTAGGGCTAGGGCTGCGTAGCCGTGCGTGGCGTTGTAAGCATGCCATATCCCCGTGCCCTCAGCCACCACGTACAAGCCGCCTTTAGTCCAGTTTCCAGGAGGCCAGTGGGTCCCCGGTTTCATGAAGTGGCCTGGGGGTTCATTTGGTGCGTCGGCGTTTGGACTAATACTGACAGCCTCCAAAATGCTGTTGTCGTAGTATAGTTTGAATGATAATGCGAAGACTCCTGGTTCAGGCCAGTCTACGGCTGTGACGTTAACCACAAAGGTGTCGCCTACAGCTTTATAGTTCACAGCGGTCGGATCTGTGCTGAATATGTTATCTTTAGGAATCACTGATATTTTTGGACGCTCAGGAGTCGCATAAGAGTTGAAAACTGCTTGGGTGCCAGATATTAAAGTGATAAGAAGAATGGCGAAGAATGCAACAATTTTCTTTTTCATAATGCTTCACCAGCTATTTTGAATTCAATTAGAGGTTTGTTGGCATTTAAACTTTCTGTAACATTTTTCTATTCCGTAAAAAGGAAAATTCTGGACGTTATACTGGTAATAAGTTTGAAGATTCGACGGGGCTTAGGTGTTAGTATTGTTAGATTTCTTTTCCGTAGTTTTTGGCAGCTATCGCTATGTCCAGAATGTCTATCAAGTTGCTGTTGTCTAGGTCCGCGTTTCCATTCCATTTTGGATGTCCCGGATAGGCTCCGTACGCTTTTGCGACGGTGGCGATGTCAAGGATGTCTACTGTGCCTTCGCCTGTCACGTCGCCTAATATTGTTTCTATTATTACCGTGGCCAAGACGTTGTTTTCGGTGTTTGTTTCGCCTGGGACGGTTGTTGCTATTGCGCTTATTAGGTAGGTTCCCGCGGGTACTACCATTGTGGTCCATGTGAATGTTAGGGTTTTTGTGGACCCGACCGGTAGGTTTGCCACTGTTTGTGTTCCTATTGTTTTTGTGCCGTATTGAAGGGTTATGCTGAATGTTTGAGAGGGCGTGCCGGATTCGCCGTTGTTTTGGGCTGTTACGTTTATGTAGACTGTTGTGTCGTTTGTGATTGTTTTTGATGGTGTTATTTTGGTTATGGCTATGTCTCTTAAGCCTATATAGACTGGGCCGAAAACGTGGGTGTTGTCGCTTAGGTCTACTTCTCCTGGGACTTCGGTGGCTGTGGCTTTTAATGTGTATTCTCCTATTGGAAGCCCGCTAGTGGCCCAGGTGAAGGATAGGATTTGGATGCCCCCTCCGGGCATGTCGAGGATGGTTGTTGCTCCGATTTGGTTGTTGTCGTAATATAGTGTTACGTCGAAGGTTTCGGAGACTTCTCCTTGGTTTTCTGCTGTTACGTTTATCTTGACGATTGAGTTTGTTGGCACGCTTTTCGGTGCTTCTATTTTGGTTATGGATACGTCGCGGAGGCCCACGTGGACGATGCCGTCCGATGTTAAGTGGGGTATGGAATTGGTGTTTGAGTCGAAGAGCATTGTTCCGCCCTCAAAAGGACTCTTTATGTGTATGAGCGAGTCGCCGTATCCTACTGCTGTGAAATTCACCCATAGGAGGACTCCGCTTCCGCTGGCGCTTACGTGTGCCGGAAGGCCGCAGTAGACTATTATTTGTCCATGTGTGGCGTTGTAGTTGTCTGTATAGCTGTGAATGCCGGTCACTTGGTTTGCGTCTGGGACTTTTTCGTTAAAGAACGGGCACATGTGTGGGGCTGCAGGTGGTATCGCAGAGGCGTTGAGGATAGATGATTTATAGAGGATTTCAATTTCCCATCCTCTTAAGTCTGTTACGTTTCCAATTTTTATTTCAATCGTAAATGTTTCTCCAACGTTTAGTCCTGTTATTCTCACGGGATCTACGTAGACGGTTGTTTGTTGAGCTTCAACCTTGATTATGTAAGCGTGAGCTGCTATCAAAAATATGAATAATGAGATAAGCAATACTGGTTTCCTATTCATGCTCCATTACTCCCCTACGTATTTTTGGCTGGCGTGTTATTTATTCTTTACTTCAAAAAATAAAAAAAGGGGGTGTGCAGTATTACGCGATCTGCTTATGGTGGCATCGGTGGCGGTGTACTGTGGCAGTAGGCCTTGGCTACTTTAACTATGTCGTAGATGTCGACATCATTATCGTTATCGAAGTCAAAGCCTTGACCCGCAACCATCCCTGTCCTGTCTTCTCCGTAATGATCAAGCGCTTCCAAGATGTCTTCAACGCCGACGTGGCCGTTCTGGGTGAAGTCGTACTTGATCGGCCTCCAATAGTAGGTCGCAGTTGAGAGGTCAATCGCTTGGGAGTCAGTGCCCATGTACCAGGTACCACACATCAACAGCCCTGTCCAAGCAGGATTAAATCCTATCGTGCAGGTTCCGTTTATCGGGATGTAATCCTCTTCGTAGCATTTGACTTTGAATTCCATCTTAAGTATCCAGAACGTTCCTTTAATCGGTGGCTTTATTGGAGGCTCTGGCCTTAGCACCTCAAAGTAGAAGTCTCCAGGGATGAGCTCCTGAATTAAGAGTGTCCATGGACCTGGGAACGCTTCTGTGTTAATGGTTATCTGTTGCAGGTCAATTTCGAGCAGATCCGAGTCCCATGTGACTTCAGCCTCGATACCGTAGAGTTTGGTTGCGTTGCTAACCCACACGTAAGCCGTTATAACTTGCTCCTCGTAGTATCCTAAGGCTTTCTTCTTTGTAAGGTTAAACGTGTTTGAGAACAGTATCTCCATGTTCGGCTTCGAAGGATTAATCTTGATTGTACCGTCTTCAACTATCTGTGGATACATTCTTATGCCGCAAGCAGTCGAAAACATACTTGTCGCGTTATTAATATCGATAACGGTTGTTATGCAACCTGTGTTCCAGCAAGGCTCAGCGACTACGTGGAAGTATAGATCCGCCAACGACATTGTTCCGTTGAAGCCTGAAACGAGTCCAAGCCTCGTGACAGCAAAGTGTAGAGACTCCCAATCAAGATCATCAATCAGTATATTATATCCACCTACAGGCCAGCCAGCGGGCACCTTAAGCTCGTAGCTTTCCAGTATAAGGCTGGCATTGTCCCACTTAACTAGAATGTCCCAAGCATATAGATCCAAGACTTGATAGACCATCACCTTAGCGGTAAACCTCTGCGATTCTGTGCATGGACCAGTGAACTTCAACTCTTGCGGGTCAATGTAATGGACGAATGGCTGTCCTGGCACTGGCGGCTCATATGAGAACGCTGGTGCAATCGACATAGCAAGCAATGCCACAAAAACTACTGCTAGAAGTTTAGTTTTCATTTTTTCTTCTCCCTTCTCCTTTACCTTTTCAGCAATTATTAACTCACACTTTAAGTATTTAAGCTCTCTGGAACTATTTTCTATACGAATCATTCGAAAACTTTTTCAACATCGAAAAGAGCTTATTCGCTAGAAGTGCACCCGATGACCAACGAACGAAAAACAATCATTCTCACCATCCTAATCATTGGCATCCTAGGCTTCCTCATCTACGTCGCATCCCAACAAACCAACAAGCCTCCAACTCAAAACCCAACCGGAAACAAAGCCGCAATAATAGACCACCTCAGCATCTCCCAACCAAACCAAACCTTCATCGAAAACGCAACAAGCATCCTACAAGAAGCAGGCTACGAAGTACACTATTTCAAAGGAGAACAAGTTACAGTAGACTTCTACAAGAACCTTCCATCCCAAGGCTTCAGCTTCATAATCTTCAGGGTACACTCAACAGGCGAGTCCACAGTCCAAAACATGACCCTAGACTGGATCGTCTTCTTCACAAACGAACCATACAGCAACCTAAAATATCTACCAGAACAAATGAACGGAGAGCTAGTATACGTCATGTTCGCCCAAGAGAATTCCCCAAAATATTTCGGCATAACACCAATATTCGTCAAAAACAGAATGAACGGAAACTTCTCTGCAACAACCATCATCATGATGGGATGCGACGGACTCAAATACTACTCCATGGCCAAAGCATTCGAACAAAGAAACGCCAAAGTCTACATAGGCTGGACAGGCTCCGTAACAGCGGACCACACAGACACAACAACAATCCACCTGCTCAGACACCTACTCCTCGAAAGAATAACAATAGCAGAGGCAATCATCGAAACACGAGACGAAGTAGGACCCGACCCCATCTACCAAAGCCAAATAATGTTCTACCCAATCAACGCCGCCCCATACACCATCCCAAAACCCGCAAAACAAGCGCAAACGCGATGAAAACTTGGCTGTTAGACTTTTCCAATAAAAGAGAAGCTGAGGCTAAGCTTTCTTTCCATAGTCTCTGGCAACCATACTCAAGTCTAATATGTTTATCACCCCGTTTCTGTCTAGATCAGTCCTCTCATTCCAGTTCTCATCTCCCAACCTACTTCCGAAAACTAAAGCAACTATGCCAATGTCAAGGATATTCACAGTCCCGTCGCCGTTAATATCCGTTATCAGAGTTTTCTTAGGAACCCATGGATTCATAAGCGGGTATCTGTCAAAATCGCTTTCACCTACAACATATGGAGCGTCGCCTATCCCATCATTGTCCCCATCAGTCCCATTATAGTCACTCCAATAATTACCTTCAGAACCATTATCCCATACATTAGATGAGTCATAACAGTAAACTTGAACATCGTTATCGAAGAAACAATTATGACAAAAACTGTTACTAGACGAATCTTGGAGATAGATGCCAAACATGTTGTCTGTAAGATTGTTCTTCAGAGCACTGTTATTCGCGGAATAAGCCTTGAACTCGATACCGTTACCATTACTTCTTATAAGGTTTCGCCAAATGCTGTTAGACGAAGAATTCTGAATCTTAATACCATCATAATAGTTTTCTGTAACGGTATTTTCGGAAATGATGTTCCATGAAGAATAGAGGACCTCAATTCCGTCCCAATTGTTATCCGTAATGTTGTTTCCAGAAACCACATTCAATGAAGAATGCCACAAGTCAATACCTTCATAATTGTTCGTTATATTATTTCCCAAAACACGATTGCCCGAACAGTAAGCCACAAACTCGATCCCGTCACCATTATTTCTTATATTGTTCCCAGAAATCGTGTTGTTGAACGAGTCATTTAGATAGATGCCATCATAACGCGGACTCTGCAAATTGTTTTCCTCTATGTCGTTCCCATATATGTTATTGAACGAAGATCTACAAAGGAAAACACCGTGGAAAAATCGTTTAATCTTCACATTCCTAACCGTCACATTACTCCTCTCAGTCAAATCTATCCCTTTCCCACTCCCATCCCCTTCAAGGATATAGCCTCCACCATCCAAAACAATATTATCCCTCTCAACAATGATGGAATCGTATATATTACAAGTAAACGTGTACAAGTCCCAATCCCTCTCAATCCATACACTAGCAATTGGAGGATCGACCGTTCCATCAGCTCTAATATAAACAGTTCCACTTGCCTCAGCCGGCCGAACACTAAACACCAAACCTAAAAAGCCAATCAACAGCAAAGTAACCATTAGCATCGAGACAGCTTTCCTAGGCAATCTCTCTTCTCCCGAAAAACAATTGTCACAGTTTCAGATAACCATTATGGAAGAATCCTCTACTGTCATTAGACCAGCTTATTAGAATAAAAAAAGGAACTTTAAACTTGCCGCTTCCGAAATGTAACATAATGTAACAGATTCCACATGCAAGCGCCTAGATCGCCTCCAAATCTTTTTCTGAATACCCTGAACGTGCACCCCACCCATCATTAGGCATTTGGTTCGCCAGAAGCCAGCGCGTACCTAATACGCGCTTTAGCAGTTAACTAGCATGCAGATTTGATATAATTCTCACGAAGCAAAAGGAAGAACCAAGAATAGATGTCCACTGATGTTTCGTCTAACCTGCCGATGTTGTTGCAGGCATAAATCACAGAGACCAGTGTTGATAGCTGACGTAAACCCACCTATTTTCCCCATCATCATGCAATGCGTAATTCACATAGTATGTTTCAGCACCTTCAACATCAACATTGAAAGTCTCATTCACCAAGGAATGAGGAACACGGATCCTACAAAAACCGAACGTTTGGTTCACAGCCATCTTGGAGACAAAAATCTTGATTGTAGAGTTAGACTTGAAGAAGTCAAAGCCTTCTATCGTTGAGTTAGAGACAACAGCCACATCATAGCCCGACACGTTCAGACCATAGAAACTGCCCATCAAAGGATAATGGTCATACTGCGTTACCTTCAAAGAAGTAACGAGATAAGGCGAATCTCCGATCCCGTCTCTATTTTTGTCTACATCCACATACTCGCTCCAAAAGTTGCCCTCAAAACCATTATCCCAAACGTTCACTGGCGGGGGTGGCGGCTCATGGGTACCCGTAGCATTTTCAATAAACACTTGATCTACATTACCCACAAAGTTATTATGATAAACGAGATTATCTGAAGAACCCCCGATAAAGCCAAGCGAGAGGTAAAGGCCATACCTATTGCTCACAATACTATTTCCAGACAAAATATTATTGGAAGACTGATGAAGCCAAATACCCTGCCTCTCATTTGCCGTTATGTTGTTTCCAGAAATACTGTTAAATTCCGAGAGCCTCAGAAAATAGATTCCAACACCATTTTCCACAATACTATTTCCAGAGATGCTGTTAAAATTCGAAGATTCATGAAGCCAAAAGCCATAAGAACCATTAGCAGTAACATTATTACCAGAAAAACTATTGTTCGAAGAATAGTACAAATAAACACCAAACCCGTTGTCTACAATGCTATTTCCAGAAAAAACATTCTCGGAACAATACTCAACACAGATGCCATGCCCATTAACAGCTATGCCATTCCAAGACACAATGTTGCGGCTTGAATACTCATTCAACCATACACCATACATGACATTCTCCGTAACATTAGTTCCCAACACACTAATGCCAGAAGAATTCGCCAAACAGACCCCATACCAAAACCCAGTCACTCCCATATTCCTAAGCGTCACATTTTTCCTCCCAGAAAGATATACACCCTTAGAACCATTAACCCCGCTTCCTTGAACTGTGAAACCAGCACCATCAACCACGACGTTATCTTTCTCCACAATAACTGGACCATGAACGTTAGACGTAAAAGTATAAACGTCTCCCGAACGACGGATCGAAGCAGTTGAGGGCTCAACCACCCCATCAACCTTGATGTAGAAAGGTCCACTCTCCACACCATGCTTGGGAGCAGTCATGTACAAATAAAAAAGAACCCCACCCATAACCAGCACTGCCAAATAAACAACAAATTTTATTATACTCACTCTCTTCTTCACTCAGCCAATGCTCCCCTTTACATTAACCTTCAGAAGCGACACTGAAAAGTGTTTTGGAAAGAAGAATCTTCTCACGAAAGCAAACTAGCGTGAAAAAAGAAAAACGAAGGTTATTATCTTCTCTTTCGAAACTTCACTAGGAAGACCAATGTAAATGCTGTAAGCAAAACCGCAGGAACTAGGCTCGCTCTTGGACCGAGCAAACTAAACTCTTGCAGAGGAGTCCAGACGCCACCGACAGACTTAATCCGCTTCAAGCAAATTACCATGTCATTATAATCCTTGTCTCCTCCTCCCTCTAAGTTTTCAAAACCAATAAAGAACATATCGAGATCATCTAAGTTCTGATAGACCTTCGCGTGCTTTACACCATCAGAGTTTCTGCCCGTTTCAGTAAACCACCTTCCGTCTGGCGAGAGCATAGACAATCCGAATTCTTTGGTACTAACGAAAGATCTAGTTAGCGGTGGAGAAACTGCTTCTAGAATTCGAGTAGAGATCCCTCTCAGACATAGCCAAAAAACTAGAAAACGACTTCGGCTGGAAAATAACACTTCCAGGACTACTTAAACACATGAAAGAACTAGAAAACGCAGGAATCATGGGTGCATATAGAGCACGAGATCACGGCCTTGGCGAAGTTTTTTCACGGAAAGCTGAGCCTTTCTCATAACACCTGCAAAATCATGTAAAGAACAATGATATCGTTAGTTAGCGCGTGCCACCGCTTCTAATAGAACACACTTTCTCATGATAGTCAAATATAAATTTTTCCAAAGTCGTGAGCAACCAAGGCTATGTCCAATATGTTTATGACGCCATCATTGTTTATGTCTGCGCTTTGGTTCCAGTTTGGCTCTTGCGGGGTAGAGCCGTAAGCTCTTGCCACTATCGAGACGTCTATAATATTGATCTCGCCGTTGGCATCTAGGTCTGATGGCGCTATAATTATCACCGTATTCACAATACACGTGTTATCTGATGTGTCCGTCTCGTCAGGAACTAGAAGTGCTTGAACAGATATGCTATGCAATCCTGGAATTTCACTGGATGTATTCCAAGAGTACGCGTAGACAAAGTCAGCTCCCGATGGGATTGTGACGTTTTCGTAGTTAATGACTATTGGTTCTAGATATTGGGGTGCAGCCCAAACGTTCGAACCATTTTGGCCGCATAGTATAACAACGTTTTCTTCAACGCTACCGGAATTCTTGATTGTGCAGTTAATTTCCAGAAGCTCACCCTTCCTAAGTTTTAGAGGAGACACGTTTGCGTTTAGAACTGCAATGTCATGACTTGGAAATGGAGGCCCAAAACAGTAGACTTTCCCATCCACAGACCCCACGAAGACATGTTCATGTATAACACTTGGTGAAGAAACTATAGATGCTTCAAGGGCGTATTTCCATACTTCCACGCCTGTTTCCTCATTTATACAGTAGAAATTTCCATTACTAGACCCAACATATACTAGTCCGTTCATGCTGATTGTTGGTGCAGAGAGGTAGTTCACACCATCAATATGCTCCCATCGAGGAGATCCCGTATCCTCGTCTAAACAATAAATTCTCGCGTCTCTACATCCAACGACAACTAGTTTTTTAAAGCTATCAACTGCCGACGAAGTAAACCAACCGCCGCTCCGAAAGCTCCATACGAGCCTTCCACTATCTTGCTCCAGTGCGTAAACTTTGTCATCATTTTGGGATCCGACAAAGACTAAGCCATCGTCAATCGCAGGCGAAGAAATCACAGCCCAGTTTGTCTCGTAATTCCATATCGATTCCCCAGTGAACATGTCCACAGCATACACTTGGGGATTTGTGATAAAAATCATGTTGCCCCCAATCGCTGGAGAAGAAAGTCTTTCTCCACCAATAAAGGTACTCCATAAAAGATTCCCTTCAAATTCGCCTAAGCAGCAAAGGTATCTGCCACATCCAACGAAAACCATGTCGTTAAACACGGCCGGGGAAGAGTAGACAGCTGCACCATCCGGAACCTCATAAACCCACCTTGCAAGGCCCGTGTAACAGTCAAGTGCATAGACTTTTCCCGGTTCCTCGGTGCCAAAAAAAACCATTCCGTCTGCAACAGCGGGCGATGATGAGATGGGACTGTCCGTTTCAAAAACCCAGATAATCTCAGCGGACATCATGTCTAAGGCGTAGAACTCACCGCCTGAAGTGCCAACAAAAACCATTCCTTCGGCCACCGCCGGTGTTGTCGTCACCGATCCGTTAAGGGATGATATCCACAGGACGCTGGGTTCTTCCGGACCTATTGTTGGCGCAAATCCGTTTCGGTTTACAGACTGCCGATACATGCGATGCTCAAACTCAGAAGAGTCGTAGCGGCTTGAAGCAGATAAGATTGGACGCGTAGTGCATTCTTTAGCCTTCCCGGAAAATGGCTTTGATTCTTCGTATTGGATAATAGGTATTTCGCCTCCTGCTAAGCCGTAACTAGCCCAAGGATGCTGGCCGTAGGGCGCCTGGTTTTCCGTGTTTGTTTGGTTGGCACAGTACCACATTGTTGTTTGGGAAGCAAATTGGAAAATTTCCCCGGCAGATCTCCAGCCGTCCTTGTTGATATCGGTTGCATTTAAGATTCCACCAATCACCCCCAGAGGTCCGAAGCATGTTTTATTATTAAAGGATGCATTTTCATGACCTGTGAACCATCCCTCATACTTTGGTTCCCCATCTTGTGAGGAGATCCATCTGTTAGCTTTTTCATTTGGATTGCATGCTGCCAAAACAACTCTTCCTGGCTGATCCAGTTTAGACAGATACCCTCCGCTGTAACAAGTATCGAGGATGATTAGCGTATTTAAATTGTTTACCTTTGATTGTAAGATTTGGTCGAGTTCCCAGTCATAGATTGGTTTGTCTAGTGCCATGTAGTAGGATGTGGTTCCATTGACTAATGCTTTATTGGTCTCACCTATGAAGTAAAAGATTAGAACAGAGAAGGCGAAATTTTCCTCGTTTATCAGAGCTTGATCTAAAAGTATGGATATTTCCCTTACCACATTGGCTCGGGTTACATTGCCCATATAATATGCACGGCACTCAGGGTCAATGTCATGAAATGGAATGTTTGAAAGAAAACGTATACAGTTAAGGTATCGGAATCCAGCTGATGTTGTACCGTTTTTCCAATTGTTAAAAAAGCTGAAAGTTTTGATTAAATGTTGAGCAGACGTTAAGGAGACGAGGTTCGAGTCTTGCTCAATCGCTAAAAGCATAAAAGTTACATTTTGAACTGGTTGATCGTTGATCTGCAGAATTACACCTGCGTTTTCATCAAATTTATACAGGGGATACTTTGAGACGGGCATCAGAGTCAAAATTAACAGATAAGTTAGAATTCGAACCTCAATTTCGTTATTCAAGATAGTCATTTGTAATTATTTCTTTTTTGACATATTTCAAGATTTTGGAATATTCCTCTAGGAATTTCTTCTATGAATTTCGACCACATGATGCGTTATTAATGAAGGGTTCAACTTTCACGAGAGACCTGTTAAAGCTAAGTTTTGTATAGGACATATGGATATGTTGGTGGCGGCGGCTCATATGAAAACGCTGGCACCACTGCAAACACTGAAAGAGCAAGCAAAGCGATAATACCCAATGCTAAAAGTTTAGTTTTCATTTTCTTCTCCCTTCTCCTTTACTTTTTCAGCAATAATTAACTCACACTTTAAGTATTTAGCCTCTATGGAATTATTTTCTATATCTAACTATTCTAAATCAACAACACAAATGTACAACAGGGTTTGTCTACGCATGACATATTGATCATGATATCTATGCTTCATGTTCAGGGTTTCATGGTTTCTGCGACGAATCTAAGCCATGGAAGGAGAATGTTTTCACGGTTAATTTTCTTTACTTAGTAAAGTTTTTATCCTTGATTTCCCTTATCGTTTAGGGCGGTCAGAAAGTGGAATTGACTTCGTTAACCACCGAGGGAAGAATCCTCTTAACTCTAAAGCATGGAAAGCACACCTATAGCGAACTGAAGTTCGAAACCGAGTTAAGCGATAGATGGTTAACAATCAAACTTAAGGAATTAGAAAGTAAGGGAGTAATGAAGAAAGACGGAAAATGGTATTGCTTAAATGAAGAGTTAACAGTTTCTCCATATGAATTAGGTTCATATATGAGTTCCCAAGCCAAGCGAATGGCAACCGAGCTCGCACATCTCCATTTCATCGAAGCGATAATCCTTTTTGGCGGTGCTGCCCAGAAAAAAGCTAATGAATACAGCGATTTAGATATGATAATTGTAGTAAGCGAGGCCGTAGATGAGGTTAAAGAGGAAATAATATCAAAAATTTCCGAGCTGGAATGGAACTATCATCTGATGATCGACGCCATAATTCTTACTACAAAGGATTTTTTGGGAAATGTTCACTCGCAGGATGGCGGGATTGTTTACGGGCTTGCTGAGGGTTTTGAAGTTTTAGTTGACAAAAATGGAATCTTCACTCAAATCTTGCGTGACAGAATTGAAAAGATTAAGCGTAGCTGCGAATACTTGGAGGAAGGCAGGATATGGTTAAGAGTAAGATAGAGGTTTTGTTGACAATCTCTGAAGTCAATCTTGGAAGAGCTGAAAAACGCTTCAGCGATGGAGAATATGATTCAGCAGTTTTCCACGCCTCAATAGCTATTGAAAGCGCAGCGAACGCTCTGATTCTTGCGCTTGGGGGTGATGAAGCTAAAAACCATAGGGCGATTAGCGGTTTAGCCGCAGTTGTTAGAAGGATAAAACCGCAATGGTCGATGGAGAGAACCTTTGTCGAATTGATTGATAGAGAAAGGGAGATACAAAGAGAAGTCGTGTATACTCGTTATCCTCTTAAGGTGGCTGGCGACTGGATGACTCCCATGGAATACTACACTCGGGATAAAACTAGAAAGATAATTAACAACGCCAAGTTTGCTGTTAACACAACAAAAGAATACATCAAGAGAACAACAATGAAGACTTAATGTTAAACTTGTCCAACCACCAAAGGATAGCCCGTGCGCTTATGTTTCTATTTCTAACCTTCCCGAAACCCTTTTCAACATGGAAAAAGCCTATTCGCTAGAAGGCGCCCTAATGAGCGCGCGCACATGAACAATAGACATTTTCCATTTAAACAGCATGGAATTTCATTGTATATTTTTACCAGCTTCACAGTTTTACAAAACCTACTTACAACCTACATAAAAGATAAAAAGTTATACCACTTTACGATATGATTAACGCCAACTCCAAATAATGCTTAACTTCAAGGTTAAATATTAAAACCCAATGCGCTAAACTTATCTTATAGTTCAAACTATTCTAAAATCAAGGGACCACGCTTGGAAAACGACTCTCTAAAACTTTTAAACATCTTCACCAACAATATCAGAATCGAAGTAATGAAACTGCTTCTAGAATTCGAGTGGAGATCCCTCACAGACATAGCCAAAAAACTAGAAAACGACTTCGGCTGGAAGATAACACTTCCAGGACTACTTAAACACATGAAAGAACTAGAAAACGCAGGAATCGTCAGACGCGAATCCGGAGTCTTCGCAAAAGTGCCCGACGCCAGGAAAACAATCTACATTCTCGAAGGCAAGGAAAGAGTTGAAAAATTCTTAAAAACACTGAAAAGCATTGAGAACCCCCTGCTGGCCGGAAGAGTTTTCGCCGAAACAGCCAAGCTCGCCCGCAAAATTCAGGGAGTGGGCTCAACCCTTATAACGGAAGAAGAAAGAAAGCGTCTTCAATCACTAATAACTCGATGCGAATCAAATGAAATCAGCAGATATTTGACGGAAGACGAAAAGAAGAAAGTGAAACTTTGGAAAATGATGATGACTCTCATGGAAAAATAACGATAATGCCTAAGACACTATGGGTTTAATCACTTTCTGAACAAACTCGAGGATATTTCCCTTTTCAGGCTTTGGAAGACTTCCCACTAGTAGATTTGCTATACTATCAATACTTTTGGCAAATTGACTTTCCCTATACTCTTTATACGCCAAAAAAGCCTTTTTCGACTTCCACTCTCCATAAGACTTCCAAATGTTCGCATCCTCCCTTATCTTTGCAACGCAGGGAATTTCAAGCAGTTCTTCGAGATCCTTGATAAATTCACTGGTA
>Ga0315280_10003030_pt1 | contig 26313 bp, 17 predicted proteins | sample YL17G06_40_MG_FD_203697 | JGI IMG/M metagenome (GOLD analysis project Ga0315280, IMG submission 203697) | Sediment microbial communities from Yellowstone Lake, YNP, Wyoming, USA - YL17G06_40 | ecosystem: Environmental > Aquatic > Freshwater > Lake > Sediment | place: USA: Wyoming | collected...
GAGAGGCGCTGGAACTACGTGCATCCGCTTCTCTGGCGCATAGAGCGCTTCCTGGAGGGCATGGATGGCGACCGCGACAGCGAAGAAGCCCGTCCCGCGATCTGAACCGGCCGACCAGGCCATCGTCCACGGCGAACCGTCGGTTGCCGACGAGAACGACGAAGAGCTCAGGCGCCTGGTGGCCTTTCTAGACCTGGCCGATGGGTTCGACCTCGCCTTCGCGCAGTGCAACCGGGAGGCAGACGCCCAGGCCGTCATCGCGGAGGCCGCAGCCCGTTGCTCTGGGCTCGGCATAGAGGTCGTCACCGTGGACCTTGCCCAGGGCGAGTCGCTGGCGCATCCCTTGGACGAGATTGGGCGGCGCGTCCCGCCAGGTTCTCCGCCAACTGGCCAGCGCCGAGCCGTAATGCTCACGGGCTTCTCTCGTCACATACGCGCGTTCGATCCTAAGCCCGCGCCACTTGTGGCCCTCAACTACCTGCGCGATGACCTGCCTCGCCGCCTTCCGTACCCGATCGTGCTTTGGCTGTCCGACTATCGGCTCACCACGCTGTCGCGCGTGGCGCCGGACCTGTGGGCGTGGGGGAGCGCGAGGTTCGGGTTCACGGCTCCCGGCAAGACAGTCCGCAGCCGTGCGCGGCAGATGGAGAGGCTTGAGGCGGAGGTAGAGGACCATCTGCCTGTGGCGCCCGATGTAGGCCAGGCTCGCAGTGACTCGCTCAAGGCCCTGAAGAGCCTGGTCATCCGATACGCGGAAGCCGACCAGCACGAGGCGATGGCTGCTGCGGCCGCACAACTGGTGGAGATCACGACAGAGGGGGCTGGCCCAGCATTCGGCGGCGTGACAAGACTGCTCTTGGGCTTCGCGCAGATGTCGCTCGGGCGAAGCGATGAGGCCGTCCCACCCCTGTCAACCGCATTGGAGTACTTCGGGGCGGATGGCGCCTCCACGACCCCAGGAGTCCCCGTATGTGAGTGGTCTGCTGCTTTGGCACTAGCTGTGGCGCACCTACTGGCCGGGCGCTTCATTGATGCTGCCGCGTGCGCCCGGGAGGCGATCGACCGTGGCTTCCCTGGGGAGGATCTTGCCACGCAGGGCCTGGCGCGATTGGTCTTGGGTGTCGCGCTCCGAGGTGCTGGTGATGCGCGCGCGGGCCTGGCCCAACTGCGGCACGCAGCGAAGTTCCTGGCCCGCGCGGGCCGCCAGGATCTGCGCGCGTTAGCTGTAGTCGAGGCGGCCATAGTATCAGCATGGGCCGGGGTCCCGCGCTGGCGCCGGACAGGGCTACGAAAGGCCATGCGGCTGTCTGAGGGCGCCGGGCTGGAGCCTGATCCACGACTTGTGGTCACGCTTGCGCTGTCACTGTCTGCACGCAACAGACGCGACGATGCGCTGCGCGTGCTCGACCGATACGTTCTTCAGGCCGCTCGGGCTCGCATGGACGCCCCGCACTGGTGGGTCTTGGGGCTCCGTGGGGGCCTGGATGGTGGCTGGAGCAGCCCAGGCCCGCAGGCGTGTGCCTTCTTCGCGCTGTCTGTCTGTCTTGCCCGCCGTGTAGGGGACAGACCGGCGGGCTACGCCACGTGCCTTCGAACCGCCCTGGACAAGCCCGAGGCAAGGGCGGCGATCGCCAACGCCAAGGGACTCGCGCGCGAGGCCCTGCTGAAGACGGTCGGCGAGGAGGGTGCGCGGTACATCGACCAGATCGACTACGACCCTGCCGACGTGTACGCGGCCCTTGCTGAGATCGATGGGGAGTCGCACGCCCCACCGGCGTCTCCCACCTCGTGACCCCCTACGAACGCACGATGGCGACCGTCAGCGGCGAGGAGCGCGATCACGTCTCCTGCCAGCCGCTCTTCATGACCTTCGCCGCGAGGCTGTACGGGGTGAAGTACCTGCACTATGTGACCGACCATCGCGTGCTAGTGGCGGCGCAGCTTGCTGCTGCTGAGGAGTTCGGAATCGACCAGGTCACATGCTGCTCGGACGCGTGGCGCGAGCCGCATGACTGCGGGGCTGAGGTGGTCTTCTTCGACGACGCCCCACCGGCGTGTAAGAACCACCTGCTCGCCGACAGGACACGCCTCGCGACGCTTCGGATGCCCCGCCCCGAGGACGGTCCGCGGATGTCCGATCGGGTCGCAGCCGTCGCGGCGTTCGCGGAGCACCTGAAGGGCCGGATCCCCATCAACGGATGGATCGAGGGACCTGTGGCCGAGGCCGCCGACCTGCGCGGCATCAACGAGCTGATGCTGGACACGATCGATGACCCGGGCTTCGTCGGTGACCTGTTCGAGTGGGTCACCGAGATGGAGATCGGCTTCGCCCTGGCCCAGGTCACGGCCGGCGCAGACATCATCGGCGTGGGCGACGCCGCAGCCTCGCTCTTGCCTCCGACGTACTACGGGGAAAGCGTGTTCCCATGCGCCATGCGTATGGTCAATGCCATCCACGACGCCGGCGCGCTCGTCCGGCTTCACGTGTGCGGAAACACAAGCCACCTGCTGCCTGCGTTAGGGAGGCTCGGGGCCGACATCATCGAGCTCGACTATCCGGTGGACTTCGCGTCCGTGCGGGAGAAGACCGGGCCGGAGCCGGTGCTGCTCGGCAACGTCGACCCTGTGTCGGTGATGCTAGGGGGCGACGTACCGCTCGTGCGGCTGAGGTGTGACGAGTGCTACCGGGCCGCCGCGCCACGCTTCATCGTCGGCGCCGGCTGCGAGATCCCGCCCGCGACGCCACACGAGAACGTCCGCGCGATGGTCGAGTTCGCGCGAGAGCGGCCATAGGACACCCACGGGAGGACAACACAGATGCACGTGACGCGTGAGCTGGCGTTGCTCGCCCTCGTCCAGTCCGCGACCGTGGCTTCCGAGCCGGAGGTGCCGGGCGTCGTGATCGATCACATCCCCGCATCGACGCGGCAGTACATCGGCTCACCCAGCATCGCGGTGCTGCCGACCGGAGAGTACCTCGCTTTGCATGACATCTTCGGCCCGGGGAGCACGAACGACACAACGATCGTCTTCGTCTCGCCCGACCGCGGCCTGTCGTGGCAGCGTCGCGCGGAGATCAAGGGGCAATGGTGGTCCACGCTGTTCGTGCACCGCAGAGAGGTGTACATCATCGGGACGAGCCGCGAGTACGGCTACGTTGTCATCCGACGCTCGACCGACGAGGGGCGCACGTGGACCGAGCCCACCGACGGGCGCTCGGGTCTCCTCCTCGCGGATGGGCGGTACCACTGCGCGCCCGTGCCCATCATCGAGCATGGCGGTCGGCTCTGGCGCGGGATGGAGCACGCTCAGGGGACGACGGGCTGGGCTGAGACATTCGGGGCCTTCATGATGTCGGTCCCCGAGGATGGCGATCTCCTGGATGCGTCGGCCTGGACCTTCAGCAACGAGCTGGGCCGCGACCCGTCATGGCTTGGCGGCGAATTCGGCGGCTGGCTCGAGGGCAACGCCGTGGTGACGCCCTCGGGAGAGGTGGTCGACATACTGCGCGTGCATCAGCCGGACTACCCCGAGGTCGCCGCCGTGGTTCATGTGAGCGACGACGGCCGCGAGGCGAGCTTCGACCCCAACACAGGCTTGATCGACTTCCCGGGCGGCGCGAAGAAGTTCACGATCAGGTGGGACGAAGCGTCGCGGAAGTACTGGACGCTGGCGAACTACGTGCCGGACCCTACCGACCGGCCTCCGGCGGAGACCAGGAACACACTCGCGCTCGTCAGTTCCCCAGACTTGGCTCACTGGTATGTAAGGTCGGTGGTCTTGCGGCACCCGGACCCGCTCTATCACGCGTGGCAGTATGCGGACTGGACGTTCGACGGGGACGACATCGCCGCGGTCCTGCGCACGGCCTGCGACGACGGGCTGGGAGGGGCCCACGACTACCACGACGCGAACTACCTGACGTTCCACAGGATCGAGAGCTTCAGGGGTCTGTGGGGGCCGCCCCACGTGGCCGCCCTGGGGCGAGCACATTGGCTCGCCCCTGCGCGCAGTGCGGGACCAGAGGACTCGGGCGACTGCCAGTCGCCCCTACACGATGGGGAAGGGCACTGCCCGGCCGCTCTTCGCCGCCAGGTAACAGCCCTCCAGCAGCTCGGTAAGGTTCCGGCCGTCACGTACGCTGATCGTCATCTCTGTCCCATCGAGGATCGCGGAGATCCACTGATCGAGGGGGGATGGGAGCCCCGGCGGGAGCTCGAGCGGATGCCGCCCATCGCGCAGCTCCTCCTGCGGCACCTTGGAGCTGATCAGAATCGGGTCGGCGCTCGTCCTGATCGAGGCGTAGCCTTCCGTGCCGTAGATCTCGATCGGGCTGTAGCCCGCCCTCTGCACCCACGCGCACTCCATCGTCGCTAGACTCTTGCTTGCGAACTCCACCACGGCCACGGCGTTGTCGTCGACGTCAGGGTAGGCGCCGGTGAAGGAGTTCATACGGGCTACCACAGACACCGGGTCGCCACCGAGCCAGCGCGTCACGTCCACTGTGTGACAGCCAAGGTCGAAGAGCCCGCCGCCGCCGGCCACCTCCGGATCGGCGAACCACTCGGTGTCTCCGCTGAACCACCTGTCGAGCGCGGCCGAGTGCGCGATGCGGGTGCGGATGTACGTCAGCTCCCCGATCAGACCTTGGTCCACGACGTTGCGGAGGAACAGGACGTCCGACGCGCAGCGACTCGGAAGCGATACCATGAACTTGACGCCACTGCGCTCGACGGCTTCGACAACCGCATCGGAGTCGCTGGTCCTGATGGTGAGCGCCTTCTCGGTGAACACGTGCTTCCCGGCGTCGATGGCCGCGAAGTACACATCCTGGTGCACGTTCGTCGGCGAGTTGACGATCACCGCGTCTACGTCGTCGCGCTTGAGGGCCGCGCCAAGGTCGGGCTCAAACGGCACACCGTAGTGCTCGGCACGGTCCCTGCCCCGGTGCTCGAGCTCGTCCCACACGACGGTGATGCGAGCTCGCGCGTGGTCCCTGATCCTGTCGGCGTACCCATTGGCGTGAACGTGCGCGAAGCTCAGCATTGCGATGCGCACGTGTGGCCCGTCGGGTTCTGTCTGCTGGAAGCACAGCGGGGCCACCCTCGCTGCGGCAAAAGCGCCGAAACCCATCGCGATCCCCTCTCACTGCACGCAACCGCCCTGCCCAGCGCAATGAGCGCCAGGCCCAGGCCACCCATTCAAGAAAGCCGGAGGGGGGATGGATGTTCACATGCAAGCGGGGGGTTTGTCAGGGGAGACCGGTGTGAGGAGACGGTCCGACGCCCCGGTCACCTACCCAGCCGGCGCCTGCACTCCTCGAGGATCTCGACCGTGCGGCTCGCGCCCACGCGGGTCACGCCGAGCGCCCTGACCTCCAGCAGGGCGTCGAGGGTACGCACTCCGCCGGCGGCCTTCACCTGCACCTCGGGGGGAGAGTGCTTACGCATGAGCTTCAGGTCGTCAATGGTGGCCCCGGCGGCGCCGTAACCGGTGGATGTCTTCACCCAGTCGGCGCCAAGCTCGCCGCAGATAGCGCAGAGCCGGATCTTCTGATCGTCGCGCAGGTAGCAGTTCTCGAAGATGACCTTGATCTTCCGGCCGGCGGCGTGGGTGATGTCGATGACCGCTCTGACGTCGTCGCGAACATAGTCCCAGTCGCCGCTGAGCGCCTTGCTGATGTTGATGACCATGTCGAGCTCCTCGCCGCCGTCGCCGAGGGCCCGCTCTGCCTCCGCGACCTTGACGGAAGTCGCGTGGCCGCCATGCGGGAACCCGATGGTCGTGCTCGGCCTCACGGTGCTACCGGCCAGCAGCTCTGCACAGCGCGCCAGGAAGTAGGGCATGACGCAGACGCTCGCCACGTCGTAGTCGAGCGCTATCCGGCAGCCCTGCTCAAGGTCGGAGTCTGTGAGCGTCGGGCTGAGGAGCGAGTGGTCGATCATCTTCGCGATCTGCGGGTATGTGAAGTCCACGGTGGTCACCTATCTCGCGGGCGTGGCCAGCTTGGCGGTCGCCGTTACTAGGCGCCCGAAGATGATACCAGACTCAAGCACGCGGACACGCGCTGGTCCGTACGTGGTGCGTCACCGCGGCGCCACCCTCGACCCGGGGTAGAGCGCATCCATCGCGCCGCTGTACCGGTCGTATGCCGCGGCGTACGCCCCGCGGTTCGTTGCGTCCGGGGCGTACGACGTCGACGCGTGCCCGGTGTCGGCCGGCCACGAGAGCGCCTCCTGGCGGCCGGCCGCGAGCAGACCGAGCAGAGCTCCGCCTCGGCAGGCCGCCTCCGGGCAGTCGGGCACCCTCACCGGCAGGCCGAGGACATCGGCGAGGATCTGCATCCACAGGCCGGACTTCGTGGCCCCGCCGCTCGCGATGAATGTGTCGCCGTCGACACCGGCTTCGCGAATGAGCTTGACGCAGTCGCGCGCGCCGAAGCAGACGGACTCCATAATCGCCCTCGTGAAGTGCCGCCGGTCGTGCAGCATGCTGAGCCCCACGAAGCCGCCCCGGACCGCGTCATCGAAGGATGGCGTGGCCATTCCGCTCAGGTGCGGCAGCGCGGTTAGCCCGTCACAGCCGGGCGGGACCTGGGCCGCCTCGGCCAGCAGGTCCTCGTACGATAGGTGGGCCACGATGTTGTCGCGGAACCAGGTCAGCACGATCGCAGCGGTCTTCGTGTAAGCCAGCAGCAGGCGGTGCCCGCCGATCGGGTTCCGTGTGACCAGAACGCCGCCAGTGGGGTAGGGCGCCTCGGCCGGGGCGGTACCGAGCACGGCGAGCGCCGTCCCCACCGTGCCGGAGAGCACCCCGGGGGCTCGGTTGCCCATCGCGATGGCGGCGCAGGTCTGATCATTGGCGCCCGCGCCGACCGGAACACCGGCGGGCAAGCCCGGCTCGTCTGCGGCCGCCGCGTCGATGCTGCCGATGAGCGTTCCGCCGTCCGCGACCTTGCCGAGCATCCCCGGCTCCAGCCCCACGGCCGCCACCGCCTCCGGCCACCACGAGCCGGACTCGGCATCGTAGAGCGACGTGCTCGCCGCGTTGCCGGAGTCGGCGACCATCCGCCCGGTCAGACGGTAGGCGATGTACGCTGGCAGCACCAGGATGTGCGCGGCCCGCCCGAAGACCTCGGGCTCGTGCCGCCTGACCCACAGGACCTTGGGCGCGGAGTCCACGGCGTTCGGGAACGGTGAGCCGGTCGCGCGGTAGAAGCGCTCGCCCGCGACTGCGGAGGCGAACTCCTCGAGCTCGGCGGTCGCCCTGGAGTCGATCCACACGATAGCCGGCCGCACAGGCTTCCCCGCTAGGTCCAGCATGATGAAGGTCTGGCCCTGTGACGAGAGCCCCACCGACACAACAAGGCCGCCGGAGGGCAGTCGAGACATGACCTCCGTGACCCCGGCAACCGTCTTCTGCCAGTAGACACTCGGGTCGAGCTCGACCCAGCCGGGGGCCGGCGTGGAGAGCCGGTACTCCTGCGCGGAAACCGCCAGCGGCGCGCCACGACCGGCGTCGAACAGCCCGACCTTCACCGCGGTCGTGCCGAGGTCGATGCCGAGCGCGAACTCCTCGGTCATCCGTGCCTCCCTCAGACGTACACGCGCCGCAGCCGCTGCCCCAGGCGCGACAAGAGCTCGTGGTTGATCGTACCCGCGATGGCCGCCAGGTCGTTTACCTCCGCGCCTGGTCCGATCAGGGTCAGTTCATCGCCAACCGCTACGCCCGGCACATCCGTGATGTCGACCATGAACTGGTCCATGCAGACCCGGCCGACGATCGGCGCCCGATGCCCACGCACAACCACGTAGCCGCAGCCGGACAGCGCCCTTGGCCAGCCGTCCGCGTACCCCACTGGCACAACACCGAGGCGCGTCTCTCGCTCAGCGCGGAACGTTGCGCCGTATGAGACGCATGTACCGGGCTCGATAGTTCGAACTTGCACAAGGTGCGCGGTGAGGGTGAGGGCGGGGATCAATCCTCTCTCTCCCCCGAGTCGGGGGAGAGGGAGAGATGACGCGTCTCCCAGGGGGAGAGGCAGATGAGGCAGAGGGTCGATGCCGTAGACGAGCAGCCCCAGCCTGGCCGCATCCTGCTTCCACTCCGGGAAACGGACCAGGCCTGCGCTGGCGCAGCAGTGTCTCATGATCCCCCCGGGGAGCCGGTCACAGACTGCGCCCCACCGGGCGAGCTGCTCGCGTGCGTAGGTGTCGTCGGGCGCGTCCGCCGTTGCGAGGTGCGTGAAGGCGCCCTCGAGGTCGATGCCCGGCAGCGAGAGGATCACCCGCGCCGCGTTCACGGCCTCCCGGTGCGACACCCCCAGCCGCGACATCCCGGTATCCACCTTTAGGTGGATACGGACGCACACGCCCAGCCGCGTTGCGGCGTGGGAAAGCGCTCGCGCAACGGCCATGTCGTGCACTGTCAGGACAGCACCTGAGAGCGCAGCCTCCTCCGCGTCCTCCGGAAGCAGGACACCCATCACGAGGACGCGCGCGCGCCCGTCGTGGAGGGCCTCCCGTAGCGCGAGCGCCTCGTCAACGTACGCGACACCAACCAAGTCCGCGCCATCCTCCAGCATCCACTGCGCGACCGGCATCAGCCCGTGGCCGTACGCGTTGGCCTTGACGACGGCGATGAGCTTGGATGTGCCGAGCATGGCCTTCACGGCGCAGACGTTCGCCGTGACAGCGGCGCGGCTGACTATGATGGTGGCATGACGCAGGGCTGGATCACCCGCGGACGTGTTCGAGCCGCCCGGGCGCGAAGCCTGCGTACCCCCCCGGCATTGACCCCCTTGTGGCCCATGCCTACAATCAGCATGCGGCAGGGGGACTCAGTGCGGGAGTTCGGCGACCGCACTTCCTCCATCGCGGCCATCACTAGCGTTCGACCCTGGGGCGGAACGGAGGAAAGGCGATCAACTGGCTCTTCGGCAGACGGTTCGAGCAGGTGGCCGCCGAGCGTGACCAAGTGTTCCTCCGCGCGGTGGAGACCGGCAATGGGGAGAGAGCCATCAAGCTGCTCGCCAAGGGCGCGGACGTCAACGCGCGAACGGCGGTTGGGCTTACTGCTCTGCACGTCGCGTCGGCGAACGGCGACATCGGCCTCGTGGGCCTGCTGCTGCGCCACGGCGCCAGCCCCAACGAGGAGAGCTTCGGGGGAACACCTCTGCACTTCGCCGCCATGAACGGGCACCGACGAGTCGTCGACGCTCTCCTGCTGCACGGCGCCGACCCATTCCGCCCCGATCCGGAGGGCCGCACCGCGGCCGAAATCGCGGCCGATGACGACATCAGGGCCATCATCAGGTGCGAGATGCGGCGGGTGCAGCAGGAACTCGCCCGCATAGCCGGAGCGACCGGCGGATAGCCGGGGGATCAGTCAGCGCCTCGCTTCCGGGCCGAGCGTCGCCGTGCGATCCCCGTCGGGATGCGAGCCGGGCCGGCCATGACCGTTCCCGTCGCCAGCGTAGCGCGCCCGATGTCAGCTCCTAACGAACAGGGAAGCTGAGCGGGTCGAGCGAGTCGGTGCCCGCATCAACCTCCTCGGTGTCCAACCAGCCGTCACCGTCATCGTCCGAATCGACGTTGTCGCCGAGGGCGTCGCCGTCCGTGTCGCGCCATTCCCGGGGATCGAGAGGGAAAGCGTCCCAGGGGATGGCCTTGGCGGTAGGCACGCCGTCGCCATCTATATCCGGCTCGTCGCAGTCGGGGATCCCGTTCCCGTTGTCGTCGTCGCCGATGCCGTCCGCGTTGTCATCTGCGTCGAGGTTGTCGCCGATGAGGTCGCCGTCTCGATCGGCCCACTCCTCCGGTTCGAGGGGAAAGGCGTCCTCCGCATCCGCCACCCCGTCGTTGTCGTCGTCGGTGTCCACGTCGTTGGGCTGCCCGTCCGCGTCGCTATCCGGGGGCCCGCCGGATGTGACGAGCAGGGCCATGTCCACAGCGAACGGAGGCGCCGTGAGCGTCTGCTCACCCGCCGAGGCGTCCACGGAGCCAAGGATCGCGCCGTCCTCCGGCCGATACCAGTACCCGGTGGCCGGGCGCGGGACCTTCAGCGTAACGGCCACTCCTGCCACGTACTGCTCGTGGCTCGCGCAGTGGTGGAGGTACACGCCCACGCGCTGAGGCGATGCCAGACCGAAGGCCCGCACGGCCTCCGGATCGGAGACCTGCACGGGCACCGTCTTGATGCCTGGCCCGAGTGCATAGGCGAAGTCCTGACACGCCTTCACGTACTGCCGCTCCAGCGGGCCGAGCCAGATGTTCATGAAGTGCCCGTCTTTGGCGTAGCTAGTGTTCCAGAACACGAACGAGATCTCGCTGAACAGCGCCGTCCAGTTGCGGAGACGCATTCGGCGCGCGGAACCCGGGTCCCATACTCCCCCCACACCCGGGGCCTTGGGCTTGTTCGGATCGGTCCAGTTCCCCATCTCGCCGACGACCACGGGCTTGCCGGCCTGCTTCCACCTGTCCGCATTGGCGGCCGTTTCGCGGTCGCAGGAGAGCTCATCGTCTATGCCGGCGTACCAGTGGGGCGCGTTGATCTCGATGCCGGGGAGCTGGGGCCGCTCCCAGCTCGTGGTGATCGGATGGCGGTAGGGGTCGATGGAGCGCAGGTACGGCGCCATGATCGCGTACCACTCATCGCTGGCGTCCTGCTCGTTCAGGAACTCCCACACGTCCACGTACGCGCCCCAGCGGTCCACCGTGTACTTGATGAAGCGCTTGACCTTCGCCATCGCCTCGGCGTTGCCCGCGTCATCGTTGAACACCTTCTGATAGCCGAAGATCCCATAGAAGACGCGGAAGCCGTACTTGCGCAGGCACCGGAGCAGCTCATCGGTCATCACTGCTTCCTGCACCTTGTAGTGGTCCAGGTCCCCAAACAGCGAGGGTGTGTTGTTGGCCTGCGAGTAGCGGTAGAGGTTGAACCCGCACCTGGAGAACCGGCGCAGCGCCACATCGGCGTTCTGCGGGTTGTTCGCCGGGCCGGGCTGGAACATGGCGCCCGCGGGCAGGGCGTCGGTGCGTGGCCTGCCATGGAAGTCGGTGCGGAAGGGACCCTCCAGGGAGGCGGTATCCAGGAACGAGCCGTTGGCCACCCAGTCGCCCCAGCCTTCCTGCAGCCCGATAGGGTAGTAGGGCGTGCCGTCATCGAACGCCCATCGGAACGGGTCGCCAGGATCGGGCCGCACGAAACCATGACTGGGTGCCCGGCCGGAGACGCACCGGAACGACCCATCTCCGGACGTCCGCCCGCCGCGCACGTCCTCGAACGAGTAGGTGTAGCGCCACTCTCCGACCTCGTCCGGTGCGAGACGGGCCTTCCAGAGATCAGCCTTCGCGAAGATGTAGTCAACCTGCTGGCGCTCACCGGGGTTCCGCACCCGGACTTCCGGGGGCTCGGCCGAGCCGTAGTGGAACCCGCCGACCTGCACTTGCCTTCCCGAGGGCGAGGTGAACGCAACATCGATCGTGACATCGAAGAAGGGGTTCTCATACTGCGCATCGTGCTGGAACGTCAGCTCGAACACCGCATAGGGTGGCACTGTCGAGCTGTTCTGCGTGACCGTTACAGGTAGAGGTGCCTGCGCCGCTCGGGGCGGAGTCGATGAGGCCAGAGACCAGCCGACGAGCACCCCCATCGCCGCGGAACTCAACCTACACACCGTCGAGCCCTCCCTCGATGACAGTCGTCCAAGATACCCGGTGAAGACGACCCCTGCGTGAGCGCTCGAGGGCCGCACCGCCTGCTGCGCCACTCGGCCGGCGCGGCCGCGGAGGGCTCACCGCCCCGGACTCATCGTCGGCCAAGCTCGGCCTCGTCGAGTTGTCGAATCCGGATGTCGCGGAGAGCGCCCGTCGTCCGCCATGTGGCGAATCCGAAGGGCTGGCATTTGTCGACTTCCCAGCGCGTGGATATGAGCCGGTGCTCGATGCCGACATCCACGATCCGCTTGTCGTCGAGCCACGCTGTGATGCGTTCGGCCGTCACGCGGAGGCGGACCCGGTACCACGTCTCCTCGGCGAAGTCGATCCATGTGCTGGTCTCGTTCTGGGAGGCGTCCGAGCCGTCGAGGCATGAGAGGCCGACAAGCGAACCACCCCAACCCCCCAGGATGAGCGAGCAGTACGAGTCGTTCACAGGGAATGTCAGCCCGCAGAAGAAGTCGCTGCCCTCCACGCGCTTGGCCTGTAGGCTCACCTCGAAGTCGATACGCGGTAGGTCCCGCTGCCAGGTGATCCCGGTCATGTCGGAGCCATGGGGAAGCACGATGGTGTCGTGCTCCACGCGGACCTCCCGCTGCCCGTAGAGGCCGCTCTCGGCCCATCCGTCGAGCGATCGACGGTCGAACATGCTCTGCCACCCGTTGAGCGACACTGTGATCGTGCCCAGGTCGGTTGTCGAGCCGGGTTGAACCTCCACGCCGCTGATCGTACACCACGGACCGGGATCCCCGGGCTTCCGTATGTCGAGGGAGAGCCTGCCCGGCGCCAGGCCCCGGAGCTCGAACGCCCCATCGTCGCCAACGGTTACCTGGGCATAGCAGCTCTGCGCGCCGCGGGCATACGCGGCCGCCAAGCGATCCGGCTCCGTGTCCTGCGGGGGCATGGTGCCGGACTGGACCGCGGCAACGTAGCCCGCCGCCGGAGCCGCGCCATCGGGTAGGACTAGACGACCGGAAACGCGCCCCGCAGCGGGTATCGCCAGACGAATCTCCGGCTCTCCCGGACCCGCCGCTTGGATGCCCCGGCACAGCGCGCCGCACAGGTCACCGTCTTCCCCATGTCCGTCCACCCATAGATCGTACCTGCCGGGCTGCACGTCCGTGATCGTCACCGCGCCGGCCTGGTCCGACTCGTACCCGCGGCCGACCTCACTGAAGGCGTCGTAGAGGTGCACATGAACCTGGCGCCCCAGCGGCTCGCCCTTGTCCCGCGTCAGGACGAGCCTCAATTCGCCCGCCGGTTCCGCCGCGGTCAGCCCTGAGCCGACGAGCTGGAACGCCAGGAACACAGCGCCCGCGCACGCGGCGGCCGTCGAAGGTCGATGGCGACAGGGCCTCGTACTGGGGTCGGTCATTCGAGAGGCTTCGAGCGGTATCCGCATGGCGTTCTCCCCGTCTCGGTGCATCCTCGGTGCCCGTCATCCGCCAACAGTAGATCCGGGCACTACGCGGTCAGCGCCGCGATATCCCCGAAGCGGTCCCTCAGGTCCGCGTAGAGATGCCGGTAGACGGCGTGGTACCCGGCATAGAGAGCCTGGCGATCGGGGTCGGGCTCCGTCGTTGTCGTGAGGTGGATGGCCGCGTCGCAGGCTTCCTCCACCGTCGCCCAGACGCCCGCCCCTACGCCGGCCAGCAGCGCCACGCCGAGGGCCGGCCCCTCCTCCACGTTGACGAGCGAGTGAGCCTTCCCCGTGACATCAGCGTTGATCCGGCGCCACAGCGGGCTGCGGGCACCCCCGCCCGAGGCGCGAACCTGCGTCATCGGAACACCCATCGCGTCGAGGATGTCGAAGCTGTCCTTCATACCGTAGGCGACGCCCTCCATCACCGCGCGGATGAGGTGAGCCCTCTGGTGACGCAGGTGCAGGCCGAAGAAGACGCCCTTCGCGTTCGGGTCGGGGTACGGGCAGCGCTCGCCGGTCAGGTACGGCAGGAACACGAGTCCCTCGCACCCGGCCGGCGCCGCCGCGGCCTCCTGGCACATGACCTCATAGGGGTCGCAGCCCGCGTTCGCCGCAATGTCGCGCTCCTGGGCGCACAGCGCGTCCCGTAGCCAGCGAAACGACCCGCCGGCCGAGAGCATGACGCCCATCACATGCCACTTGCCTGGCACCGCGTGGCAGAACGTGTGCGTGCGCAGCTTGGGGTCGACGAGCGGCTCGTCGAGGAAGGCGAACAGAACGCCCGACGTGCCGAGAGTCGAGCTGACGGCGCCCGGGCGGACGATCCCGTTGCCCACGGCCCCGGCAGCCTGGTCTCCTCCTCCTCCGACGACGAGGGTGCCGGGTGGCAGGCCCGTGGCCTCCGATGCGCTGGCCGAGATCGTCGCGCTCGCCACAGGTGACTCGTGGACCTCGGCAAACAACGACGGGTCCAGGTCAAGCTTGTCCATCAGCGCCGTTGACCAGCGGCGCTTCTTGACGTTGAACAGTGCCGTGCCGGATGCGTCTGAAACCTCGGAGTGGAATTCGTCGGTGAGCATAAAGCGCACGTAGTCCTTGGGCAGCAGGCATTTGCGCATGAGCGCGTAGTTGTCAGGCTCGTTCTGGCGGAGCCAGATGATCTTCGGCGCGGTGAAACCGGTGAGAACAGGGTTCGCGGTCTCGGAGACGACCAGCGCCTCGCCGGCGGTCTCGTTGATCCAGTCGCACTGGGGGCCGGTCCGCTGGTCGCACCAGAGCAACGCCGGGCGGATCACCTCTCCGCTCCCGTCGAGGAACACGCTCCCGTGCATCTGCCCGGACAGGCCGAGCGCCTTCACCTCACCGCGGCCAACGCCGGCCTTGGCGAGGCAGCCTCGGATCGCGCGAACGGTTGCCTGCCACCAGTCCTCGGGGTTCTGCTCGGCCCAACCCGGCCGAGGGGTGAGGAGCGGGTACTCCTCGGTCGCACTGGCGACAAGGGTGCCGCCGTCGGTGATGAGCAGCGCCTTGGTCCCGGTGGTTCCTATGTCAACTCCGATGAGGTACGGCATGTGGCGGATCCTCCTGGATCTTCCGGTGTGAGTCCGAGTGTTCTGCGCTTCGCGTTCCGCTCCCTGGGGCGGCGAGGTGAAATGACGCGCCGCGCAGAACATGACATACTACGCTTGTGGCGGCCAGGGACGGGGCGTCAACCGCCGCGCGTCCTTGCGCGTCATGTGTACGCCGCTAAGCGGCGGCTGGAGGTACGGCATTGACATCGCCAGCTTGTCTCTGTGCCTCACGGCCTGCTCCCCGCGAACTGGCGGGTGTGTGATGGCTCGCGCCCGTCTCGCGGTCGACATCGGCGCCTACTCCATCAAGATGGCTCAGATCGTGTCGGGCGCCCAGGGGCCCAGGCTTGAGGTGCTTGCCTCGACACGCACCACGCCCGGCGCCGTTCGCGACGGTGAGGTCGTCGACGACTTCGAGGTCGCTGAATCCGTTCGGGAGCTGATGGCCGCTGTCGGCGCGAAGCGCGGCTCGCGAGCGGCCACATGTGTCGGTGGGCCCTCTGTGACCGTCACGGCCAAGGCATTCGCCGACACTAGCCCGCGCACCGTGCGCGATGCAGCCATCGAGGACGCAGCCAGTTGGGCACCGGGAGGCGCTGACGCGCTCGTCGAGGCCCAGGTGCTGCCGACGGCTTCAGCGATGGGAACGCGAGACGCGGCCATCGTGCTAGCCACTCGCCCGGCGGTGGAGTCCCGGATCTCGGCCCTCGCGAAGGCAGGCCTTGTCTGTGACGAGGTGGACGCCGAGCCGTTCGCCCTGATGCGGTCGCTCATTTACGCCAGCGCGAGCACGGCCCTTTTCGTGCGACCGGTCGCGATCCTGCAGCTCGGTGAGACCTACAGCAGCCTCACCGTCGTGCGCCGCGGAGCGTTCGCGGTGTACCGCCCGATCAAGGTAGCGGGCGACGCGTTGACGAAGGCGGTCGGACGTGCCCTCGGGTCTTCCTACTTCGAGGCCGAGGCGACGAAGGAATCGCAAGCAGCGGCGCCCGGCCACGAAACCGCGGCGTCCACTGACGAGTCCTACCGTGCGACCGACGCTCTCGCGGCTCCGCTCGGTGAGCTTGTCACGGAGATCAAGGTGGCTCTGAACCAGTACGTGAGGCAGTACGAGGCCGAGGGTCTGGGCAAAGTCGAGGCCGTGCTGCTCACGGGCGGAACGGCCATGCTGCGCGGCCTGGACGTCTACCTGGAGGAAGCCCTGGACACAAGGGTGTTCGCTCCGCCGCTATTCGAGGCGCTTGCGCTGGACACGTCGGCATTTGACCCGCAGTATCTCAGGCTTTGCGCGCCGTCGGTCGCCGGTGTCGTGGGGCTCGGACTTGCGCCGTTCCTGGCGTCGGGCCGGTACATCCCCGCGGTCGACCCCAGTGTCTTCGGTGTCGCGCACCCACGCGAGCGGCAGGCCGGTTGAGTTGTCCGTGTTGCGGAGAGAGTGGTAGCGCATGCTCCGTGTGAACCTGATCCGCCAGAGGATCGAGATCGCCGCAGAGCGGCGGATCTGGTGGACCGTCTGTGGCGTGCTCTCGGCACTGGTGCTGGTCGGCGCGGCGGCGTTCACGGTGGTCTGCGGAACCGACCTGTCCGGGATCAGCAGAGAGACCCGCAGAATGAACAACGACATCGGTGAGGTCCGCGGCCCCACACAAGCGGCCGCCGCGCAGATGGGCCAGTACGTGCTGCTCAAGTCGGTTGACGACCTGGTCTGGGACGTGCAGGTCACCGCGTCCCGGTGGGGCCAGTTCATGTACGACATCGACCGCAGCGTTCCGAGGCGGAGTGGCGCGTGGCTCACGTCGATCGAGACGCATTACGACAAGTCGGACGAGGTGCAGCATGTGGCCCTGGGGGGATGCGCGCAGCGCGCCGACCAGGTGAGCAGCCTCCAAAGCGATCTGACCAAACTCGATACCACTTTCGACCCCAGCTCGGTGAAGGCACCCGACGCGAGCCCCGGGCATGACCCGACGGGCAAGGAGCAGTGGGTGAACTTCCGGATAGACGCCGCCCTAGTCAAGCCGATCGGGGTGAGGTTCCAGTGAGGACGCGGCCCAGGGTCTCCGTGAAGCAGCAGGCCGGGCTCACGGCCGTTGCGTGCGTGGCGGTCTCTCTGGCGGTCGTCCTGACCGTGAACGCCAACCATCAGCGGCGCAGGGCCGACCTCCTCGATCAGAACCAGAAGGTGGCCTCGGACTACATAAACCTGAAGGACCTGCTCGAGTCCAAGACAGACGTTGCAGCCGGGCTCAGGGACCTGCAGGGCAAGCTGCATCGCTATGTGCTGACTGTCGAGGACCCCTCGGCGATCCCGACGGACATGCCCGGCTTCCAGTTCGTCCCGGTCGCTACGTTCGAGCCCGCGCTCATCGCGGCGCTGACGACGCTCGCGGAGTACACGAGCTGCAGCTTGGAAGGCTGGAGCTGGGAAGCCCCGGCCAGTGACCAGGGTTCCGAGTCCTCTCCGGAGAGCGGCGCCGAGAGCGCGAGTCAGGACTGGCGGCCGTTCAGCGACCGCGCTGACACGCGCCGGATGACTCTGCGCGTGCGCGGCGGTTGGTCCAACCTGCAGCGTTTCATCTGCGGGCTGTCCGAGTTCGAAGTGCCGATACCGGACACTTCCCCTCCGCGGTTCTGGCTGTTCCCTCATGTCATGGTCGTGACCGACCTCACCATCAAGGCCGGCACGCTGCCCGAAGGGGCCGATCCGTCCGAAGCGCCTCCGCTCGATGCTACGCTCATGGCCACGGCGTTCCGGTTCAAGCCGCTCTCGTATCGGACCCTCACGGCCATCCCCGAGCGGGCGCCCGAGCCCAGCGCGGCCGCGCCTGGCCCCGGCGAGTACCAGCCGGGCGCCGGACCCGAGCCGGGCGGTGAGATGCCTGGAGGAGAGATGGGTCCCGGCGGCCCGGGCGGCGGAATGCTGGGCGGCGGAACGCCCGGTGGTGGAATGCCCGGCGGGTTCATCCCCGGTGGCCCAGGGGGTGGAATGCCGGGCGGCGCGATGCCTGGGGGCCCGATGCCCGGCGGCGAGATGGGTCCCGGCGGCCCGGGGGGCGGAATGCCGGGCGGAGGCATGCCCGGTGGCGCCGAACGTGGGGGCCCCGGCTTCCGCGGCGGAATGCCCCCCGGTGAGGCCGGCGGAGCCTCCGGAGGCGGGGCGGCCGACGGCTCTGGTCGCCGGATGAGGCGTGGTACCGATGGAACCCCCGGGGGCGCGCGGCGTCCGCGCGCGGAGAACGCGCAGCCGCGGGACAGAGGAGGTCCGACCGCATGACGATCGACCTGGGGGCATCCCCACCGTCCGGGAGGCGATCAGCGATGAAGCAGATCCGGGAGTCTTTGAGACGTCTCAACTTGCCTCTCTGGGCCTACTTGGCGGGGGGTGCCGCAGTGGTGGTGGTGGTGGTGGGCGCGATCCTAGTCATCGGAGCGGTCAACAGCGCGCGTGCCGTGGGGGAGGCGTACTCCTCCGTGGCAACGGCCGCCGTACCCGCGCCCGCCGAGGAGGCACGGGTGCGCGATGAGTCCGAGAAGGTCCCCTTCCGGGACATTGAGATCTCGGGCACGAACCCATTCCAGCCGAAGAGGGGCGGCGCTGGCGAGGAAACGCCCCCGGAACCAGAACGGGAACCGACTCAACCGTCCACCGACGATGAAAACCTCCCCACCGTCCCGGGCGAAGAGGCGCCCGAGGCGCCGCCCACCCGGCCCCGGCCACCCGGGGGCGGAGGGACTCCGGGGGTGCCACCGGGAGGCGGTCTGCGGCCGGGGACTCCACCAGGAGCGGTTCCACCCCCGGGGGGTGGCGGCATACCACCGGCTACCGGCTCGCCGCCTGGTGCTACACCAAGCTCCGGCTCTGAGCCGACACCGCCCAAGGCCCAGAGCTCGTTCTGGGCGCCGTTCAAGCGGCCTGACGGGAAGTCCGGCGGCGTAGTGCGGAGGAGCAGCTCCCCTAGCGCCGGCTCGCTGAAGCTCACAGGCACGATCGTCGGCGCCGACGGCAGGGCGACGGCGGTCATAGCCGACGGGGATCAGCGACGCATCGTCCGACCGGGCCAGCAGGTCACGGTTGACGGCAAGACAATGAGTGTTACGGCAGTCGGGCGCACCTCGATGACGCTCTCCGGCGAACACGGGACGCTGACGCTGCCGCTGATTGGAGGGGCCGGGCAGTGAACCTGTCAATGCCACGGGATTCGCGCGGAGTCAGAACGGCGTCCACGGTAGCGCTGGCGGCGGTGCTCTTGCTTGTCTGGGGCGCCGCCATGTGCTCGGCGGCCGGAGTATCGGGCGTAAATGTGGCCGAGAGCGGCGGCGCTCTGACCGTGTCCATCCAGGTCGACGAGCGCGTGCCGTTTGCGATCGACAGGCGCGACAGGCCCTCGCGACTGGTGGTGTCACTCCCGGGCGCCCAGCCAACGTCCGAGTTGCTCGCATCGCCCACAGTCGAGGCGCCCCGCTCGACGGCTGCGGCCAAGGTCCTCGTTCTGGACGGCTCTGATGAGCTGGGCGGGCCGGGCACGCTGGTCGTGGTGCATCTGACCGGCCCTGCGTGCTCGCGGATCGCTTACGCGGACGATGGATCGCTGCGCTTGGTCCTTGACAAGCCGTCGCGGGACGTGAAGCTCTCGCGCCCTGGCGCCAATGCGCTGAGCGTCGGTGGCCGGGCCGGGCCTTCGAATCTCCCGACGGTCACGGCTGTCGACGTTGCCGTGACGCCCGACGGGACGGCGGCGGTGCTGCTCACGGCCGATGCACCGCTGCTGTGCGAGAACGGGCCGCCGACTTCCGACCGGATAACGGTTGACCTACCGTGCGCCAGGCTTGCTCCCGGTCTCAGCCCGGCGGTGCCCGGCTGGGTCCGCTCGCCGCTGACGTCCCTGGCAGTGGCTCCGGTTGACGGACCGGACGCCGGCGTCCGTGTGTCGGTGGCCACCCTTTCGGGCGCCGAGTTCTCCGTCACCCAGGGCAGCGACAGCCGCAAGGTGCTCGTCACCGTGAAGGCGTCGCCGGGACCTGAAGCGGAGATGGCGGACGTCTCAGACGGAGGGGCGACCGCGACGGTAGCCGGCCAGGGAACCGAACCCCCGGCGCTGTCCGGGTCGGGCGGCTGGGAGGGCCTAGGCCCCGGTACTGTGGTCCAGCAGAACGGCGGCACGCAGGTCATCCCCGGACCACGGCGGCCGCCGCCAGGCGGCGCCAAGGCCGCGCCCGGTATCGACACACCACCCGTGTTCCTGCGGGAGGGCACGATCACCCTCGACTTCCCGCTCTCCTCCGTTCGGGACGTGCTGACCGGGATCGCCCAGCAGGCCGACCTTGACATAGTCATCGACGATGGCGTCGCCGGCGATCTGTCGCTCTCGATGACCGATGTAACGCCTGAGGAGGCAATCGCGACCATTTGCGTGATGAAGGGCCTTGGCTGGAAGAAGACCGGGCAGACCTACATCGTAGCGACCCCCGACAAGCTCCCCGTCTATAGCCCAAACGCCATCGTCCAGAGCTACGCGCCGCGACTCACTGGCGACGACGCGCTCACCAAGCTTGAGGAGCTACTCAAGAAGCTGCATCCCGCCGTGTTCGTGCAGCTCTACACGACGGACAAGCGGATGCTGCTCGTCGGCGACCCGTCCGACGTGGCCTCCGCCATCAGGACCCTGCAACAGGCCGACGGCTCGGCCGGCGAGGCCGTGATGGGCGCCGGCGCCGACACGACCGAAGTCTACACATGCCAGTCCGGCAAGCCCGATCAGCTCGGCGCCTTCGTCAAGCAAGTCGTCCAGCCGGCCACGCTCGAGGTGCTCAACCGACCCGAGACCCAGCAGATAGTGCTCAAGGGGTCGCGCGCCACTGTGGCGCAGGCCGTCAGCCTGCTCCAGCGCCTCGAGGCGGAGGGCGGGCGGATCTCCACCAAGACCTACAAACCGGCGCGGGTGACGCCCAATGTGGTCCTCGCCGCAGTCAAGGAGGGCTACCCCGGCGTAGTCGCGCAGATCACCGACAACACCCTTCTGGTCACCGGCACCGAGAAGGACACAACGGCAGCGATAGACTACGCAAAGGCCGTGGACGTGAGCCTCCCTGGGAAGGACGAGGCGGTCAGCGAGTACGCCGCCCTGACGCCGCACGTGCGCGGCTTGGCGCGCCTCGCCGAGCAGGCATTCGCCGGTACCGACGTCACGATCCAGCCGCTCGTCGAGACCAAGGTCGTCATCGTGAGCGGGCCCAAGGAGCAGGTCGACGCGTGTGTTGAGAAGCTCCGCTTCTGGGACTCGGATGAGGGGCGGCAGACCGTCACCCGCAACATCAAGGTCGAGTACCTCGATGCCGCCTACGCGGCCGACATGCTCACGGGCCTGGTCATTGACCCCGACTTCACCGCGACGGCGAGCGGAGAGATGGTCGCCCTCACGGGGCCATCGATCGCGGTCGCCGAGGCCGAGGCGGTGCTCCAGGAGACCGACATCCCCGCGGCGGTGACGGAGTACGGCCGGAACGTCGTCTCCGAGCGCTACGTGCTGAGCTACCTCGATGTCAAGATCGCCTGTGGCACCCTTGAAGACGTCTTCAAGAGCGCGATGATGACCGCGAACGGGCACGTAGCGGATGGCACACCTCCGCCCCCCCGGGGGGCGGCAGCGGCGCCGCCCGGTGACGGCCTTTTCCCCCAGGACGACGGGCTCAGCCTTGACGGCGCCGGTGGGCCCTTTGGCACTCTTGGCGGAGACGGCGAGCCCCCGAGCGGACCGACGACCGGTAACGGGGGTCTTCTGACGCCGCCGATGGGCGCAGGCCCGGTCATTGGCCCGGGACCGGGGCCGACGCAGCCGACCGCGGCCACCGAGGGCGCGCCGGCAGCCGTTACGAGCAAGCCCGAGTCAGCGCCTCCTCCGCTGATTGTCACGCCGGATCCCGCGACCCACTCGCTGCTCCTCACCGGGCAGCGCTGGGCCGTCGAGAGGGCCAAGCAGATCCTCGTCGACATCGACGTTCCGCCGCACCAGGTTGTCATCGAGTGCATCATCGCGGATGTCGAGCGGAGCTACCTCAAGCGTAAGGGCGTCGACTGGACGCCCGGCATGATGCGCGCCTTCAGCGAGACCTTCGGGGGCGGGCTGGGCTTCGGCCGCTTTGGTGACGCCCACGTCAGCTTCGGCGCTGACTTCGAGGCCGAGAAGACCCAAGGCAAGGCCACGCTGCTCGCGAACCCGAGCCTGCGCGCCATCGACGGAGCCGAGGGGCGCATCCAGATCGGCGATCAGCTCAGGTTTCAGGTGCTGCAGCCGCAATCGGCCATAGGGCAGCCCATCTTCACCACCGAGACGGTCGATGTCGGCATCATCCTCAAGTTCAAGCCCCGCGTGTCAGAGGATGGCAACGTCTGCCTGGAGCTTCATGCTGAGTCATCCGCGCTCGCCGGCATCCTCAAGAGCAACATGCCGCAGATCAAGACTCGGAACGCCGACACCAGCCTCATCCTCCGTGACGGCGAGACGATCGTCATCGGCGGGCTCATCCGCGATGAGGAAGTGGACGTGATGAAGACCGTCCCGCTCCTCAGCGAGATCCCGGTGCTGGGCAACCTGTTCCGCCACCGTAGCGTGACCCGGATCCCGCAGGAGCTTGTGTTCTTCATCACCCCGCGCATTCTGCGTGCGGGGGAGACCGTGGAGAACTCGGAGGACTACACGGAGAAGGCTCCGAGCATGTGGACGGGAAGCGTCATCGAAGGCGGCCCGACTAGGCTTGAGGACGTGGACCAGACGACGAAGACCCCGGCGTGGCAGGCCGACGGCTGGCCGCCGCGCCCGAAGGGTGAGCCCTCGACCGAGGAAACGCCCCCTGGGCCCGAGCCCACCGGGCCGCCCGCGCCACGCAGCCACGGGACGAGGTAGGGGCGAGCGGCCGCTCGCCCGCCCAGAGCACAAGCGGGAGGCAGCGCACCTTGTCCTGCCTCCCGCTCTGTGAGACTCGGCTAAGCAACCATCAGACCGCGCCTACACGCGACGAGGCGCCACTTCGCCCTTGCGAAGGCCGGAGCAGGTCGGCTGCGCCTCAGCAGACCTCCCTCACCACCCACCCCGGAGCCTCCAGCAGCCCTGACCTGTAGAGGTTGTACTCCTCCGTGAAGTGCCGGCCCTCGGAGATGAAGTTGTCGGGGCCGTACCCGGCGGTGTCGAGCGGGACCTGGTGCAGGGGGCCGAACACGTTCCGCCGGGTTAGTGTCACTTCCAGCTTCACGCGCCACTTCGTCCCGGCGTCGGCGGTGATGTCTACTTCGTACGGTGGCCAGGCCATCATGGCGCGGCAGCCGTCCGACATGGGAACCGCGGCGCACGCGCCCTCGAATGTGCCCGCCTCCAGGAACAAGCGCGATCCCTCGCTGACCGGGGGCGCCGCGCCGACCAAGTAGGCGATCTTGCCCGTGTAGAACGGCAGGCCCTGGGGCACCACATCGCCCACCGCGAGGTGCTCTGGCAGCTTGGTGAGGGTGCGCCTCGTCTCATCCACCCTGACGCCGAACTCGCCGAGCAGGTAGAGCGCCTCCAGGTCGATGTCGTCCCGGAAGTCCGTCTCCAAGGTGACCACGTTCTCGCCGAGGCGCAGCGCATCCGCCGGCACCGGCAGCTTGATGAATGCGCAGTCGACCCACCAGCCCTCCGCCGTCCCCGGGTCGAGCTCGGTGTCGCAGACCTTCACGCTGAAGGCGTCGGGCGTTTCCAGCGCGAGGTAGACCGGGCCCGTTGGGATCACATCCACATGGAACTCGAAGCGCAGTTCCAGCCGCCCAATGACGGGGTGCTCCCGGAAGGTCGCGAACCATGGCTGGAGCATCTCGCCGCCGCGCAGCGGGAGGCCCAGCCCGCGCCGCAACGTGCGGTCGGCCTTGAGGATCTCCAGCTCGCCGCTCCACTCGCCACCGTCCAGCCGGTAGCGCGCACGGTCGAGCACGCACACGTTCGGTTCGTCAAGCTCATACGCGAACGGGCCCGCGAGCGCCGTCCGCGACACCTCGCGGAAGGTGAGCCGGACGGGCAGCGAGCTATTGGCCTTCTCGGTGAGGAGCCACAAGTGCTCCCCGCCCGGCGGGAAGTCGGCCACCAACTCGACCCAGCCGTGCCGGGCCTTGGCGGGCACGCGCAGGCGCTCACCCGTCGCGCAGAGCCACTCTTCGACCGCCCCGGCGCCCCGGATCCGCATACGCACGCCGCGCTTCCAGTTGTCCCGGTCGGTGTTCAGCGCGAGGACGAACCGCCCCGCGTCCGTGTCGCGAGCCTGGCAGTACACATCGCGGACCGCGACGCCATCGGCGTCCACGATCTCGACTACCAAGGGCGCAACAGACGCACAGGCTGAGACGAGCGCGGCCTCGCCGAGAGGCACGCGGGTGGCCCGAGCCGCGAGCGCGGCCGCCCGGTCGCTCGGAAGCGCGTCGACGTGAGACGGCGGCGGACCGGCGAAGATGACGCTCCCTCCGTCATCGTGGAGCCGCTCCAGCATATCCAGCGTCGTCGACCTGATCGTCTCGAGCCCCGCCACCAGCACCGCGCGATAGGTCCCGCGGCCAAGGTGCAGAACGGGGTCCGTCTCGTGCGGGTGGACGCTCGCGAATCGGGCGATGTGGTCCTCGTCCCCGTAGTCGAAGTCCACGTGCGCGCCGCACAGCCAGTGGAACACGCTCTGGTACACCTCGTCGAGCCGCCTCACATCGGGATCGACGCTATCGAGCCACGTCGCCCAGCCCGTGTGCACTTGCGCCCACACGCTTTCGACGGGGCTCACGACAAGGAGGTCGCAGCACGGCGTGCCCTCGCTCATCGCGACCTGCATCCGCGAGAAGTAGTCCTCGACGTACGCGTAGTCGCGCCACCAGGCGGACTGGTGAAAGATCCTCGCGGGGAAGTCGCGCTTCGCCTCACCGGCCATCGTGTACCACGAGAGGTGCGGGCAGCGGAGCGTGACGCCGAAGAGCGATTGCCAGTCGCCGACGGCCTTGTGACCTCTGAAGGGCATCTGCCAGCCGGTGCACCCGTAGAGCTCGGAGAGCAGCCACTTCCGACCGAACTGCCGCGCCACCGACGCGCACTGCTTCACGATCCAGTAGCAGCAGTTACCCTCGGTGAGCACATCCACGCCGGGGTACTCCATGTGCTCGTAGTAGCGCATCATCGAGCCGCACGGGACGGTCTGCGCGCCGAGCGTGTCCTCGTGGAGCACGTGGCCGGTGAGGACCATGCCGTTCTCGCGGCACCACTCGTCGCACGGCTTCGCCCAGTTGTCGAGGTAGAGCTGCTGCAGGGCCTCGAGGAAGTGCCACTTCACCTGGCTGATCCGCCGGCCGTCGGGACGGAGGAACACCTCGGGCAAGCGGTCGACGAGGTCATAGCCGAAGCGATCCCTGAACGTGGCCGCCAGGGCGCCCGTCCACGGGACGAGCCACTGCGGGTCCTCGTTCGCGATCCCGGTCGAGCACATCACGAGCCCGCGGTGCGGCTCGTCGGTGAAGACGCCCTTGATCGAGCGTCCGAGGCGATCGCCGCAGTGAGCCTTGTACGCCTCGTGGGTCGCCTCGATGAAGGCGCGCGTCGCCTCCGGGTTCATGGTGTCGAGGTAGGTCTGGCCGTTGTAGAAGCTCCCGCAGGCCATCTCCTCGACGGTGAACTCGAGGACGGTCAGGCCGCCCTTCGGCTCGACCGCCTCGCCGGGCGCGAGCCGCCGCGCGTCGTAGCAGTCGATCCCGTCGAGCCGGCAGTCGAAGGCGGCGACGAGGCCGTCCCGGCAGGCAAAGGCGTCCGGCGACAGCGGACGACAGCGGAGGTAGAGCCGCCGGAACGCTGGATTCGCGGTGACCTTGCCGCCGGCGTAGCCGCTCGGCCAGCGGTCCTCGTCATACAGCCACGCCTCGAGCCCGAGCTTCTCGGCCTCGTTCGCGCAGGCGTTGATGAGCTCAAACCACTCCTCGCCGAGGTACTCGGTTCGCAGGCCGGTGCGGGAGTGCATGAAGAACCCGCCCCAGCCCATCTCGCGGATCACCTTGATCTGACGCAGCAGCTCATCGCGCTCCAGGAGCCCGTTCCATGACCAGAACGGCTTCCCGCGATACTCGTTCCCCGGCGACCGGAACCGTTCATAGATGCTGTCAGCCATGTGCTCACCCTCGGGCGCCGCCCCGCAACTTGCAGTTCGCTGGAGGGCGCGCAGGGCCTGCGGGAGGCGCTCCGACAGAGCGCAAGCGCTTGCGCACGTAATGGTTGACGCTAGGGGGGGATGAACATCAATGGTTGACAGACCCGCGCCAGGTCGGTACTGTCGTGGTCAGTCGCGGTCTGGTGGTGCTGCTGACATGCGGTGGGCGCTTGCTCTGGCTGCCTCTGCTGTGGTCTTGGCCGCGCTGTTGCCTCTGGGGATCACCTCTGTCGCGCGCCACGCCGATGCGGAGTCCGTTGCCCCTCACCTGGACGCGCCGGCTGAGCCGGCCGAGCCGGTGCTCGGTCTGCGTGGCTACGACGCCGCGGCCGAGTCGGATGCGGGACGCGACGGCGATCCGCTCGAGCTGCCCAGCCCGCTCCTGTGCGTCTTGCCCCCGGACGTGACG
>Ga0315280_10003031_pt1 | contig 26301 bp, 15 predicted proteins | sample YL17G06_40_MG_FD_203697 | JGI IMG/M metagenome (GOLD analysis project Ga0315280, IMG submission 203697) | Sediment microbial communities from Yellowstone Lake, YNP, Wyoming, USA - YL17G06_40 | ecosystem: Environmental > Aquatic > Freshwater > Lake > Sediment | place: USA: Wyoming | collected...
TGATTTTGGGTAATTCCCGAACGCCAGGAAATGGTTCCTGACCCCTTTTTTTAATGGGTCAGGCACCTATCGGGGGTTTTGAGGGGATTGGGGAGGAGCATACTTCATGGCCTGCGATTCCGCCCATGCGGCATCCTCATAACGTTTCAGGTCGCGGTATAAGACCACCAGATTGACCGCCGCGGCGTAAGCCGCGCCGGTGTTGCCGTGCCAGTTTCCTTCGACCGCCTTGCGCAGCCAGGGTTCGGCCTTTTCCGGCTTCTTCTTTTTCAGCCACAGGTAGCCAATGAGCCCCGGCGGTTCGGCGAAGTCCGGGTAGAGTTTTGCGGCTTCCTCCACCAGCGCGACGGCGTCTTCCTCCTTCCCGGCGGCCAGCAGGACCTGCGACTCCTCCAGCACGAGGTAGGCGTCCCGCGGGGCGAGCGCCCGGGCCTTCTCATACTCCGCCCAGCCCTCGCTGGTCCGCCCCTCGCGCAGCAGGACGCGTCCCAGGTCACTATGGGCGAATGGATGGAGCGGGTTGACCGCCAGCGCCTCCTCGTATAGCCGCGACAGCAATACCAGTCTCTGGATCGCCACCTCGTCGGCCTTCCCTATGTTGGGGCCGAACCAGGCGCGTTCCAGCACGTCTCCCGCGCCGAGGAGCCGCTGGGCCCAGGGGGTCCGGAGGGCCAGGGCCTTTTCGATGCCGATACTGCCGTTGCGGACGGCCGATTTCAGCGCGACCTCGGAGGCGGCGAAGTGGAAATGGATTGCGGCCGAAACGAGCAGGATAACGGCAATCGCCCAGGAAAGCGCCTTCGGTACGGCCCGTCCCGGCGTGGGGCGGGCGGCCACTCCGGCGGCGAGAACCAGCGCGATGGCGTGGGTGCCGCTGGTGGTGAATCCAAACAGCCCCGGGACGAGCAATGCCGCCAAGCCGCCCGCGCAGGAGGCCGCGAGCGGGTCGCCGCGTCTGCGCCACGCGAGCCCGCCCAGCAGGACGGCCAGCCAGAGCGCGGCGCCCGCGGCGGGGATTCCCGCGGTAGCGGCGATTTGCAGGAATTCGTTGTGCGCCTTTTCGGGGGAGCCATGCCAGACGAAATCCCACAGCCGGGCTGACTGGACGCGCGGCTGGAGCGTGGCGAAGGTGTCCAGCCCGTGGCCGGTGAGCGGACGCTCGCGGATGAGCCGGAATGCGGCGGCCCAGATGCGCGGCCGGGCATCCTCGCCGCGGGAGAATTCCAGCATGCGCCTGCCAAGCAGGTGGACCGGGTTGCGGTCGGCGGGGAGGAGGATTGCGCCAAGAATCAGCAGGGCGGCGGCCGCCAGCGCGAAATTCCGGAGCGCGGCGCGAAGTTCCGCAGGAACGCCGTGCCGTAACCACAGGATAACGGCCGCGCCGGCCAGCCCGCCGGCCAGCGCGCTGCGGGATCCCGAGGAGAGCAGGCCGAGCAGAACCAGGAGGCCGGCGGCCAGGAATAACCACCGCTTTCCCGGCGAGCGCACGGCGAGCGCAATCCCGACGCAAAGCGGGAAGGAAGCGGCGAGGAAGAATCCGAGGTAGAGCGGGTTGCCCGCTGTGGAGAAGGCGCGCAGGACGGGCCCGCCGACTGACCAGGGAACGGGGTCGGCCCCGGCCAGCTGGATGAGGGCGTAGGCGGAAACCAGCGACGCCGAAATGATGGAGGCCGCCATGAAGCGGCGCAGTTCGCGCCGGTCCGCCACCTGCCCGGCCAGCACGCAAAGCAGGATGGCCAGCGCCAGCCAGTGGAACCACCCCTGGTAGCTCATGTATTCTCCGAACGCGGCGGTGAACGGCAATGGGGAGAACGGGACGGAAACGAGCGCGAATGCGAGCAGGGCCTGCAGGGGGGAAGCCAGGACCCCCGCGTTCCTCCCGTAGAGCGCCGCCAGCAGGGCGACCGCCGCCGCGGCCGTCTTCAGCGCCAGCTGCTTGGGCTGTTCGAACATGTCGTTGGAGGAAAGCCAGAAGAGGAGCGGGGTCAGGGCGGCCGCCCAGAGCAGGATTAGCCGTCGTAGGATGGCGGGAACCGCGTTAGGTCCGCTCACGTAGAACCGCCAGTTTCTTCCAATATGCGGTCCTGCTCTTCCCGCAGTTCCTTCCACCTCGACTGCCGGAACAGGCGCGGACTCATTCCCACCGCCCGGTTGAAAACGTGGAAGAAGTTGCGGTAGGTGCCGAATCCGAGTTGCCTTGATATCTCCGTGATGGAAAGGGCGGACGAGGTAAGCAGTTCGCCTGCCTGCCTAAGCCGGAGCCGGTTGAGGTAGGATGGCAGGCTTTCCCCGACCTCCCGCTTGAACCTCCTGCTCAGGGTGCTGGGCGAACATTTCAGGCTGGAGGCGAGCGAGTGGCGGGATATCTTGGCGGAGAAATTGGTTTCGAGGAGTCCCCTCGCCCGGTCAACGATTCCCCCCCAAGGGGCGGCCTGCGCGGGGCCGGTTCCGTTCCTCCCCGGTGACGGAGCGCCCGCCTGCGTGGAAAGGTTTTCCCGATTTGCCATGGTCCCGCGGGTCCTGGGGGACGAATAGTCCATGGCCGACTCGGTCATGGCCCGGCAGAGCCTTAGAATCTCGAGTTGGCGGGAGGTTGGCTGGGAGGTCATTAGGCCGTATGCCGCAAGCCACAGTTTCCGCGAGGGGGGGATTCCCATTACTTGGGAGTAGGATTTGGCGAAGGACCCCCCCTCAGAAGGGTGCAGGGGCTGGGAACTCAGGAGCATTCCGGCGATTTTCCCGCCGTGGAAGACGGGCATGCTGAATTGCTGGAGGCCGGCGTGGCACACGGAGCACGACGGCTCGCCGGTCTGGACCGTCCGCCTGACGATTCGGTCCCACGAATCCGTGCACTCCCGCCTCCTTTTGGACCAGGCGAAGGCACACCAGTTTTTAGACTTGATTGCGGGGTAATTGATGGTGCCCATGGTGCGGGTGCGCCGGAGGAGGCGGGAGTTCACCGAGCGGAACTGGACTTCGACTCCGGCGGCCAGCCGGAGGACGGCCCGCAGGGCCGTCAGGATGCGCAACGGGGGGTCGAATGAAATCCACTCCCGGGCCATAAAGGTATTGGAACGATATTTCATGTATATGTCAATATATTTCATCTGTTGACCCGGCATCGTGTATGGGATACTGTGCCGGGCCGGGGAGCCAATCCCAGCCGTAGACCGTAACGGAGGTATTCTTGGGGATGCGGGTGAACGGGAGACCTGGATGATGCGCCGAAAGGGGGCCGTCATTACTGCCGCCGTTTTCATCCTGGCCGCGCTTGGCGCGGGGCCGGCGATTGCCTGCATTCTTGACCTGTTCGTGAATTCGTACCCCCCGAAGTATGGCTTCCTGTTTCCCAACTGGCGGCGTGCGGAGGTCACCGTATTTGACACCGAATGGTGCGGTTCAGGGGCCTGTCCGGGTGCAACCGACGGGACTTTCCGGGGTGTTACGCTCGTCAACTACGGGACGGCGACCGGCGGACTGGGTGGGGACATCACCGGCGTTTACATGTGCTTCTATTGCACCCGGTCAACCGCCGATTGCAGCCCTGCCCAGACCCTTGCATACGTGGGGTTATGGGGCGGGCAGCACGTCTGGACCTGGAGCGGGAGCGTGACCCTGGATGACGATCCCTGCAGTGGGGGGCCGGGCCACTGCGCGACCTGCGGTGGCGTCGAGAAGCTTCTCATGAAGGTGTTCGTTGACATCAGCCCCTGCCCGACCAACCTGGCGACCGTGCAGTTGGGACCACGGGTGGATTTCGCCCTGAATCCGACGTGGGGTGGGGGCGTAACGGATGCGGACGGTTGCGCGGTGCCATACGGGGAGGTCTATGACCGCGTGGCCAAGCCCATCGTCTATACGACCAAGGAAAGCGACAGGGAGTCCGCGGCGCCGGGCGACACCATCAGCTACACGCTTTACTACGGCCGGCCGGGCACGGCCGCGACCCTCTCCAATGTCTGGATTACCGACACCCAGCCGGCCTACACCCACCTACTCGCGGGGACGGCCAACCCGAACCCGGATCCTGGCTGGGACCCGAAGATAGGCCCACCGCAGGTCCTTCGCTGGACCTTCGCCAGCCTGCCGGTTGCGGGGGGGGCCACTGGCCGGATAACTTTTGCGCTCACCGTGGACTGGGGCAACGGCGACACGTTCGAGGCGGGTTCGGGAAACGTTGCTGCGCCAGAGGGGATTTTCCTGTTCAACACGGCGCACATGTCATGGGAGCCGAGCACCGGGTGCACGTCACCCCGCACATCCAACACGCTGTCCACATCGGTGAGGCGGTACACCTTCTGGAAATTAGGGGACAACGACGTCCTGTTTGCCGGAAGGGTGGGCGCGCCGGACGACGAGATGATTTACTCGATTTTCATGCGAAACGAGTCGCAACTGAAGACGTGGTGGGACGTCCGGGTTTGGGACACGGTGCCGCCCGAACTGGACGTGTGGACGCCGGGTTACGGCATGGAGGACCCCTGCATAGGCTGGACAATGACTCCATCGGGCTGCGCGGCGGCCTCGCCGGGACCCCTGCTGTCAGGAACCGACACGATTCTGACGTGGCGGCTGGACATGCCGCCCTGGATGACGCTGACAGTCCGGTGGAAAGCCCGGGTGAAGCCGTCGGTCCCGTGGGGGGTCACCTGCCTGAACCGGGCTTCCATCATGGAACTTGGGCGTACGAGGATAGTTGAAGGGACAGGGCACGCCGGCCGGGTGCGCGTATTCACGCACGAGGCGCCCGTCGTCCTGCGCACGACCTACATCAGCTACGTGGGCTACTCGGCGATGTCCGCCGATTACTACAACGCGTGCCCGGGGGACTGGACCTACTTCCTATCGTTCTACCCCCTGAACCGGGCCACGAATTTCGCCCTTTACAAGCGCTGGTGCTGTTCCGCGGCGCCATGCGACGCGGCCTGCGCCGGGTTCGCCCAGGACGGCGGCGTGAGCCCGCCTATAAACATGATGGCCGGAACCTGCATCGGCGGGCCGGGGACTGACTGGGAGACGGGGTGCATGTCCGAGCGCAGCCCGGCCCGGTTCGTCCCCAGCGCGATGTGGGATTCCGCCTATCCGGCTTTTCCCTACAACCTTCTCCACAAACTGGTCTCCAATTCGCCGGTCATCTGGGAGTTTTCCACCTGCCTGTCGGCGAACAACCAGGAATCCATAACCTACGCGGGCATGACCAGCCTCTCCTTCTGCGGCTATATGGGATACACCTGGGTCCGATCGGCCATCCCCCCCAATGTGCTCGACACCCTGTATATCGTGAACACCGACGAGACGACCCCGACCACTGTGCACCTCTTCCGCTGGAACGCCCCCGCGCTGAGCTGGGACCACATAACCACCAAGGACATATTCAACGAAAGCGAATGGGCGTACGTGCATGCCGCGGACGACCACATCAGGATTGTCTCATCCGACGCGAGGCTCGTGGTTCACAAGGCCTACCATGGAATAGGAAACGGGGTGGGAGACACCAACGAGGGGGCGCTGGCTCCCACGCGCGAGAACGGCAACCTCGTCAACGACACCCCGCCCGCAAACTTCTACGTGTTCGCGGGGAGGGCGCCGGAACTGGCGATGTGCGACCTGGTCGTTATCGGCAATGTGGGGGGTGCCCAGGCCAGCTATGAGATATACGGGTATAATCCCACCGACCCCACCGCGCCCAGCCCAAACACGCAGGTGACGCCGAGGCTCGTGGGCAATTCGGGTTATTGGACCCTGATGGGAACGGGGACGGTGGACCCCGGGCAGACCGCCGCCGCCAATCCGCACGCCTACGGCCCGGACTACGACACGACCCCCTTTACCGGAACCCTGCGGCTTTACAAGGTGAAGGTGCTTTCGGGGGGGCCCATCCAGGTGTTCGCGGGCAGGCACATATTCACCGGCTACGGGTCCGGCGGGATGCTGCACTCCGCCAATCCTCCGGGGGCCCAGACCGGCCGCGAGTTCTGGGTGCACGAGACCTACGCGGACACCGGGGTGAAGGGGGAATCCTGCGGCGGGAACAACATGTCCATAATGACCATAAACATCTATTCGCCCAAGAGCGGGCTGGCGGTCCGCAACACGTCCAATGACGGCTACAGCGCCACCTATACGACCAATGACGCCGACGAGTGCATCTCATTCAAGGCCCTTACCGGGCCCGCCCAGGGGGCGAGGCGGAACTGGAAGGCCAGCGTCCTGGCGGGCGGGAATCCGGGAGACGTCATTGCGCAGTACCTCAGCTGCCAGGTGCTCGAGAAGTTCTACGCGGCCCCTTTCTTGCGCCGCGGGACGTATTACGACATCATCGTCCCGCCGGTTGTATACGTGGGGCAGTCGTTCTGGATAACGGTGGTAGTGATGGATTCCGGGGGAGGCACCAAGACGGACTATTGCGGAACCACCTCGTTCACCTCGACGGATCCGGGCGCGAAGATACAGGGGAGTGTCATGGACGCCTACAACTTCACATGGTCATCGAGCCTAACGTGCCCGGGGGCGAACGAGAACGGGGTCAAGATCTTCATGAACGTCAGCATGACCCGGCTGGGACTCCAGACTATCGTGGCTACCGACACCATTGACGGATCCATAGTGGGGGTTGGGGTGATCATGGTAGTCGGGGCGGACATCAAGCTGGAGAAAAGGAGGAAGCTTACGGTCGCCGCCTCGGGGGACACGGTGCAGTTCCAGCTATGCTGGAGCAACTACTCCTCGGCCACGGGTTTCTCCTTCACTATAACGGATGCGGTGCCGATGGGGACCTCCTACGTGCCGGAAATCGCCAGCACCATGCTGTGCGGGACGAGCGGGCCGGTGCCGGGGGTCGTGGTGTGGTACTCCACGGCGACCTCGACGACCCCTCCGGGAACCTTCACGAGCGTGCCGGGGACGGGCTCGCCGCTCTCCAACACGCGCTGGCTCCGCTGGACGATTCGGGACGCCTACGTGAATTCGTCCGGTTGCGTGTGCTTCAAGGTAAGCGTGAACTGACGGGATGACCCTGGACTCCTCGTATAAGAGCATCGAGGCGTCCGTCAAATAGGGGGGCTACCCCGGGCCGCTATCCGGGGACCCCAAGGCTGGCGTAAACCGGGCTCACCGGCCCAAACTGCCCTCCGGCAAGGGCGGTAAGGCCGGTGGTGATACCATTATTCAGGAACGCGAATGAAGGCTGAACGGCCGGGAACCGGACAGAAATTCGTCGCCGCGATACCGGAGACCGCGGCCCGGCTGGGGGTTTATGAGATTGTCCCGACCTGGTGCGGAATCGTCCCGTCCCAGTCATGGTCTGACGAACTGCACGTGCACAGCCAGCTGGAGATTTCGTATGTCTTGGAGGGGAGCGGCGAACTCGAGGTTGACGGACGCCGGCTTTCAATCGGCAGTGGAGATGTATTGGCCGTTTTCCCGGGCGAATTGCACAGGATGCGCGCGGAACGGGGCGCTGAAATGGGCCTCGCTTTCATCGGATTCGAGGTCAGACTCGCCAGGGAAACCGGTGGTTCGGGGGTGAACGAGGCGAACCGGACAATCGGCGCCTTCCTCCATTCCCGGGAACGCGTAAAACTGGATGACAATCGGTACGGCGTCGGGGGAATGATGGAATCCTTCCGGCGGGCCCTGGAAAGCGGGATGCCCGGACAGGACGAGATAACCCATCGCCTGGCCGTTGCATGCTTCATGAGCGCGGCGTGGCTTTTCACTTCCCTGGAATGTCCCTTCCCCGAGCGCCGCGCCCCCGGGGAATGGCTCCCAATCGATGCATCGGGGGAAAAAGACTCGGGGGGAATCTTCGTCAGGGCGGAGCGATTCATCTTCGCCAACCTGCGGAGGGACATCCGGATGTCCGACATAGCCCGCCACGTCAATACCAGCGTGAGGTCGCTCCAGCGGCTGTTCGAGAACCGGGGCTTCAATTATCGGATGTATTCCAACTGGATACGGTTGGACATCGCGCAGTTCCAGCTCATGGCCACAAACCGTCCGATAAAAATAATCTCCCGGGATGTGGGTTACAGGAGCCAGGCATTCTTCACAGAGGCCTTCCATAAAAGGTTCGGGATGACCCCGCTCGAGTACCGGCGGCTACGCGGAGGCGACTGATAGCGCAATCGCCAACACCTGCGGCGCAATACCGGTAAAAACATTCCCGCCTGAAACATTCCCGCGTAATTGCTGTCGCAAAAACGATACATTGGGGCGCATAAAGGGCTGTGAGGCGGACCGCCTTCTCCGCCATGATTGGGGGCGAAGGAAGGGGGCCGGAGGCGGCGACCGCGGATGGAGCTCCGGCTTGGGAGGATCGGGAGGTCCATTTGAAGGAACCGGCTGTTTCGGCGTTTGTATCGGCGCGGCGCGGCGGCCAGAACCTCTTCCCCGCGGGACAGGCCCAGCCTTGTCGCCCAGCCGTCCACCAAACCAGCATGGGAATACTTGGGGTCATGGAGGGTCCGGGGGGGCGGAAAAATGCCTGTTCAGCGTTATGGGGGCGCCTGGCGAGGCGCGGGCTGGCAACCGCGCTCGCCGGCGCCTTCATCGCGCTCATGGCGTTCGGAAGGGCCTCGGCCGACGTCTGCGTCGCGGACATGTGGAACAACGGAGACATCGGGCCTGCGCTGGTCTTTCCGAACTGGACGAGGTTCTGGGCGGCGTCTTTCGACGTCTGGGTGTGCAACGGATGCGCCTGGGTGGGCACGGAGAACATCACCGGATTGACCGTTGTGAATTTCGGCACCCTGCCCGCCGGGGACATCGGTAAAATCTACTGGGTGGGCCATTGCGGGGCCACCACCACCGGAACACAAACGATGACGTATGCGGGCACCTATGCTGAGGATTCCGGCTCCTACCCGGCATGGACCTGGAACGGAACCGCGGTGAACTTCGCCGGCTGTCCGGACCTCTGCGGAAGCCCGGCGTGCGGTGCCTACTTTACCGTGGATCTCTACGTCGACATCGCCCCCTGCCCCTCCCGTTTCATGACTCTCTCGCTCGGGTTTCCGGTCAATTACGCCAACAACCCCCTTTATCCGGGCTCAATTTACGATAACGCGGCATGCGCGGTTCCATGGGGCGACACCGTCGGTCCGACCCACACCGCCGTCTGGGCCTACAAGCAGGGCCCCGACTTTGCAGCCCCCGGCGACACCGTCGACTACACCATAACGTTCGGACGGCCGGGCTCCACGAACCTCGCGGCCGGAGTCACGATAACCGACACCCAGCCTTCCTTTACCCACTATGTGGCGGACAGCGCGGTGCCCCCTCCCGACGCGGGATGGGACCCCAACATCGGCCCCCCGCCCAAGTTGCGCTGGACCTTCCCCGGCCCGCTGGCGGTGGCGGGAGGGCCAACCGGGAAGGTGACCTTCAGCTTGAGCGTCGACTGGGGAAACGGCGACACCTTCGAGTCCGGCTCGGGCGACGTGGCGGCGCCCGAGAAGGCCAGGCTGGACAACCGTGCCGCCATCTGCTGGCCGGACACCTCCTGCGGGACCCGGACGGTCGTGACTCCGCCGGTCACAACCGTGGTTCGCCGCTTCCTTTTCTGGAAGATGGCGGACAATGACATGCTGTTCGCGCCGAACTACGGGACGCCGCCGGACGAGATCATCTACTCCATTTTTGTCAGGAACATGTCGGATGGGAAGACGTGGTGGGACGTACACATCTGGGATACGGTTCCGGACAGGATAAATGCATGGTGCGTCAACTGCGGTCTGGAGGACCCATGCGTGGGATGGACAATGACCCCGTCGGGGTGCGCCTACGCGGGCGCGGGGCAGTATGTTTCGGGGGGAAAGACCATCCTGACCTGGAAGCTGGACATGCTGCCGAAGGCAACGCTGTCGTTGCGGTGGAAGGGGCAGGTGGTTCCGACGGCGTCCTCGGGGGACACGGCGATAAACACCATGAGCCTGAGGGAATACGGCCACTCCCGGATAGTGGACGGGACGGGGAATTCCGGGCGGACGGTCAACTTCACCCACCTCGCGCCGATCATGCTCCAGACGTCCTATGTCAGCTACGTGGGATTCGCGGGTTCGGTCCAGGACGCGGGATGCCCGGGCTTCCGAATCGTGTTCTTCCCGCTCAACCGGAAGACCCAGTTCGAATTGCGGGGCCTTGAATACGCAGGAACCGGAATCGCCGTAAACGGCGGCGTCAGCGCCTCCATCGGGAGTCCCGTCGGGAACTGCATCGGCGGGTTCCCCGGCGGGGCGCTTCCCGGGGGAGGGCAGGCGGGGTGCAAGAGCGAACGAATCCCCGCCTATTATGCCCCCGACGCGTGGATGGGCACGTGCCCGGCCTTCCCGTTCGACTTCATATACAAGCTGGCCTCCAACTCGCCGGTGCTCTGGCAGCTGCTAACCGACATAAACAGCGACCAGGAGGACAACCAGACGTTTGCCCCCGCCACCACATTGTCGTTTTCCGGCCTCATGCATTACATGTGGAAACGCAAGTCGTCGAGCGTGACCGCCGGCTACGGCGACTCGCTCGCGCTTATCAACACCGGGCTCGACGCCTACGGAAACTACGACGCAGGCCTGCTGACAACCGTCCACATGTTCTTCTTCAATTACGGAACGCTGGACTGGGACTACGAGCGTTCCTACGAACTCGACCGAGAATCGCTGGCATACGACATGGGAACGCCGGCCGCAGACGTGGGAGCGTGGCGGACGGCTTCCTCTGACGCGATGCTTGTCGTCAACCACGGCGTGAACCTTTCCGACGCCCTGGGTTGCTGCTGCGGCGCCTGCGCCAACGACAACGGCGCGGCGATGCCCACCCGGGAAACCGGCAACACGGTGACGCGCATCGGTTCGGGGGCATCCTACGGGCTCATAATGGGCAACGCGGTTGGCGTGCAGCCGGACACCCGGAAGGCCAGCCTCCTCGTGGTAGGAAACACGGGAATCCTCGATGCGAAATTTGCAATAGAAAGGTATACGCCAGCCAACATGCTCGCCATGCCGCCCATGCCGGCCTACCTCAACGGGGCTTCGGGGGAATGGGTCTTGATGACCGTGGACACGGTGCCGGCTGGATTGAACACCCCCGGCAACCCGCGGGTCTACAACCGCGACGGCGCCTATTTCCAGGTGAACTCTCTCGGGGCCTACCGGGTGAGGGTCCTCTCCGGGGGCCCCATCCAAAGCATCGGCGGAATCGGGGTGTATTCCGCGCACTCCGGAGGGTCGATCATCCAGGCGTATAACGGCGACCAGGTGGGCAGGGAGTTCTGGTTGCACCATACCGGGACGCCGGACAGCAAGACCACCGTTAGCACCCAGGTGGTCAACGTATTCTGCCCGAAAGCGGGCATGGTGGTGCATGCCGCCTCCGAGGACGGATATTCGGCGACCCACACGACCACGGGGCCCGACCAATGTGTGGCGTTTGGCGACATCACTACACTGGCAAACGGCGCCGACCGGAATTACCGGTTCAACATCGTGGCCAACGCGAACGCCGCTGACGCGACGGCGCAATTCATACAGTCCTGGTACACCGAGAAGGGTTATACGGCCCCCTTTCTCCAAACCGGGGTCCACTACATCATCATCATGCCCCCCGTGGTATACGCCGGACAGTCGTTCTGGATTACGGTGGTGGTTGCCGACGTGGGGGGCGTGACCAAGACCGACTACGCCGGTACCACCTCCTTCACCTCCACCGACCCCGCAGCGAAAATCCAGGGCGTCGGCATGGACGGCTACAACTACACGTGGTCGGCGGGAACGGACAAGGGGGTGCGCATTTTCGTTAATGTGAGCTTCCAACTGCTCGGCATACAGACCATCGTGGCGATTGACACCCTGGACGGATCCATAACCGGGGTGGGCTCGACGATGGTGGTGGGGGCGGACATCAAGCTGGAGAAGCGGAAGAAGCTGGCCGTGGCGGCCTCGGGGGATACGGTGCAGTTCCAGATATGCTGGAGCAACTACTCCTCGGCCACGGGATTCAGCTTCACCATCACGGACGCGGTGCCGATGGGAACGACCTATGTGCCGGAAATCGCCAGCAATATGCTGTGCGGAACCGGCGCGCCGGTGCCCGGCATCACGGTCTGGTTCTCCACGGCGACCACGACGACCCCTCCGGGCACCTTCACCAGCCTTCCGGGGACGGGGAGCCCGCTGGCCAACACGCGGTGGCTCCGGTGGACGATACGGGACGCCTATGTCAACTCGACTGGGTGCGTGTGCTTCAGGGTGAGCGTGAACTGACGGGGAGCGGCCAGCGTTCAACCGTAGGCGATCGACCATCCGAAGCTGGCCCGGGGCGGATTATCGGGCCTTTCCCGCTTTGCCGGTCTTTCCGCCGCGTGCGTAGGCCGCTGGGGGAACGCCGACTATCTTCCTGAATAAACGGGAAAAGGGGGCGTAGTCGGAATACTGCAGCTGCTCAGCCACCATAGCCACGGACTTGCGGTCTTCCCGGAGCATTCGCTTGGCAAGTTCCATCCTTAGCAGGCTGTGGTAGTTGAGGGGGGATATTCCGGTCAACCTGCGGAAGGCGTGGAGAAGGGTGAACCGGCTGACCCGGCAGTGGTCAGCCAGCTCGGTGATCGTAATTCGGCGGTCCGCGGAGTCCTCGATATAGCTTTTGGCCATGGCAATGAGGTTCTCCCGGTTGCCCTTCGCGTCATCGTCACGGCTGGAGGCGAGCATTTTCCCGGCCAGGGAAACCAGGAAATGCAGGAGCGCCAGCCGGGATTGCGAGTTGCCCGGGACCTGCGGATTCAGGGCCATGCGGTCGGCGGCCTCCCGCAGAAGCGAGCGCTGGTGCGTATTGAGTGGAAGGGGCCGCAGGGCCAGCCGCGCAAGTTCCGGAAACTGTCCGGCAAAGAGAACCTGGATTCCTGAGGATGAGGACCCTCCGTCGCCCTGCCGGCCACAGGGCGTGTTGGGCGGAATCAGGCAGGCCTCGTCGATTGCAAGCCTTATTTGGCGGCCGCCCGCCGTGAAACGGGCCTCCCCGCGCGAAACGTAAATGATCTCCCAGAGATGAATGCGCAAACTCGCCCTGATGCTGGGACCGCCGTCGAAGGTCCAGGCAAATGCCTCAAACAGTGTCAACGGAAGGTCGTCGCCGAGCCGCAGGGGCGGCGAATATGGCTCGAAATTCGTCCCCGAGAACTGCCTCCAGGGCTCCGCGGCGGCGGTGGGGGTGAACCGCTTCAGCAACCTCGCGGCCAGGACTTCCGCCGTTCGGACCATTTCCCGTTCGCGCCGGAAGTCCAGGAGCGGAATCTGGCTCGCGGCCCATTTGAGGCCGGCGGTCCCTTCTATGCCCGCCTGGCGGGCGAGCCGCCTTATTTCCGCCGGTGTGGGCCGGCTTCCGAGCGCGTATGGCCCAAGCAGGAGCGTTCCCGCCGTCATTCCACGCCGTCCCAGCGGCAACGAGGCCATCCGCAAACCAGAGCCGCAACGGCCGAACTTTGTCCGTCCGCGGGTGCGGGCGGCGAGTTCCTGCCTCAGGAGGTGGCAACGATAGTGCAAAGGCGTCCTTTTTATCGTTGCCACCTCCTGTCCTCCATCGTGAAGGTAGGAACAGAACCAGTTGCCATGCGGCTGCCACCCGTCGCTCCCGCGGCTGATACCGGGTGAGTAAAGGTGGCTTGGCACGCCGTAGAGCCTGTAGAGGAGCCAGCGCAGGTCGCCCAGGGCGTGCAGGAAACGTGGAAACGTTCCCGCTTTGGCCATGTTCCTTTCATGATACCTCCATCCGGGGGGCAGGCAATCCGGGTCATATGGAGGGCATTGCGGGTCATGGACATGCGGTGGGCAGGGGGCTAAAGTCAGTTGCTGAAGGGCCGGGACACGTGCGGGAGAGGTGGGATGTCAATACCATGTCGGGGACTCCGTAGATTCAGCGGCGCCGGGGAACGTGGTGTGAGGCGGCGCGCCATTATCCTATTGTGATACGGATCCTGGTCCGCTCGTCCGCATTGGCCGGCCTGGCTACCGTGTTAATGGTGCAACCCATGCCCGATGCCCGGGCCAGCGTATGCGTTTCGGACGCCTGGGACAATGGGACATTGCAGGCCGGCCTCGTCTTTCCCAACTGGGTCCGGGTCAGCGCCGCCTCCTTCGACGTCCTGCTTTGCGACGGGTGCGTCGGGGCCAGCGAGAACATCACTTCCGTCACGGTGGTGAACTTCGGGACGGCCGGCCCCTCCGACATAAAGGCGGTCTACTGGAAGGCCGAATGCGGCGCGACGAACACAGGTCTCCAGACTCTGACGTTCCGAGGGACTTACACGGAGGATTCCGGGTCGTATCCGGCTTGGACGTGGAACGGCTCAGCCACAAGCCTGGCGGGCTGTCCTGCCATGTGGGTCGGCGGCCCCGGGTACTTCACTCTGACTATCTACGTGGATGTCGGGCCCTGCCCTGCACCGCTTTCGACCATCCAGATGGGCCTGCCCGTGAATTCCAGCGGTCTCCCAACCTATTGGGGCTCACTGTGGGACAACTACCCCTGCGCGGTGCCCTGGGGCGACCTTGCCGGACCCGAGCAAAAAATTGTGTATACGATGAAGCAGGCCGACAGGAATTCGGCCGCCCCTGGAGACACGGTCACCTATACCGTCTACTACGGCCGGCCGGGAACCACGAACCTGACCGGCGTGACGGTGATGGACACCCAGCCACCCTACACACACTACGTTCCGGGGAGCGGATCGCCGGCTCCGGACTCAGGATGGGACCCCAACTACGGCCCGCCGGTGAAGCTGAAGTGGTCCATCGCGCCGCCCCATCCAGTGGCCGGCGGGCCGACCGGGATGGTGACCTTCCAGCTTTCGGTCGACTGGGGGAACGGCGACGCGTTCGAGGCAGGATCAGGGAACGTGGCGGCCCCGGAGGGGCAGCGACTCAACAACCAGGCGCAGGTGTTCTTTGGGGGGACGACCTGTTCGAACACCTCCGCCATCAACCCGCCGGTCACCACCGTGGCGCGGCGGTTCCTGTTCTGGAAGGTCGGCGACAATGACGTACTGTTCGCGCCCACTCTGGGGCAGAACCCGGACGAGATGATTTACTCGATATTCCTGAAGAACCTTTCGGACGCAAAGACCTGGTGGGACGTCTCGATTTGGGACACGGTTCCCTCCCAGTTGGACGCCTGGGGAGTGGACTGCGGCTTCTACGACCCCTGCCTGGGGTGGACCATGACCCCGGTCGGGTGCCCGGCGGCGGCTCCGAAGGCCTTCGTCTCCTCCGGGCAAACCCTCCTGACCTGGCGGCTGGACATGCCGCCGGGGATGACCGTGGAACTGAAGTGGAAGGCGAAAGTGAAGGCCACGGCCATGCCGAACGAGACCGCGATAAACAAGGTTTCGGTGTTGGAACTTGGGCGGAGCCGGATAGTGGACGGCACGGGGCACTCGGGACAGCCGGCGAATTTCATCCATTTGGCCCCGATTGTCCTGGCGACGACCTATATCAGTTATGTGGCCTATGCCGCCTCCGACGTGGGCGATAACGCCTACTGCGGCCAATTCATCTCGTTTTTCCCCACGAACAAGCGTTCGCAGTTCGAGTTGCGGGGACTGGGCTACTATGGGGCGGGCTGGGCGACGACGGGCGGGCTGAGCCCTTCCATAGGCTACCTCATCGGGGACTGCCTGGGCGGTTTCCCCGGCGGCGGCGGGCTTTCCGGCGGAGGATACGGGGGGTGCAGGCCGAGCGGATTCCGGCGCAATACCGGCCGTTGGCGTGGGAAGACGCCTGTCCCACGTTTCCCCTCCACTATATCTACAAGATTACCGCCAATGCGCCGGTGCTTTGGCAACTGCTGGTCAAGGGATACATGACCAATAACGACAGCCGCACCTACTCGCCGTCGACCACCCTGAGCTATACCGGGATGATGCACTACCTGTTCAGGCGCTACGGGGTGAGCAACAGCGCGGGCTATGGTGACTCGCTGGTCCTCATCAACACCGGGATGGACGCCTATGGGGCTCACCGCCCTGACCTGGCCACGACGGTCCACCTGTTCAGGTGGAACGCCGGCACGCTCGCTTGGGACTATGCGCGGACATGGGACATAGACAAGGAAAGCATGGCGCTGGACATGGGCACGAAGGATGTGGAGGAGGGGGAATGGCGGACGATTTCCTCAGATGCCAAACTCATCGTGGAGCAGCAGGTGAACAACTTCAACACACTGGGATGCTGCTGCGGCAACTGCGGTGACAACTACGGCGCGTTGATGCCGGACCGGGAGTCGGGCAACGTTATTTCAGGCGTGGGGACGGGCACCTTCCTCGGAACTCTCCAGCGCGGAGGGAACGCCCAGAAGATGATTGTGGGCAACGCCGGCGCCGTAGACGCCGAGTACCGCATCTGGAGATACATTCCCAACAATACAGTTTCAGTGGCGCCGCTTCCGTCCCAGCTCAACGACACTTCGGGGGTTTGGGTGTCCATTGCGCAGCATGTCGTCCCGGCGGGGCAGGCCGACGCCGGGAACCCGCGCCGTTATTCCGCGTTCTTTTCGGTGGATGCTGCGAGCACTGCGCTTTACAGGATTGAATTGCTCAGCGGCGGGCCCATCCAGATCCTGGGCGGGGAGGACGTGTTTTCGTCGTGGGGAGGCGGGTCGGTGCTCCATGCCACGGACGGCCAGCAGACCGGCATGGATTTCTGGGTCCACTATGGTGGGGTCAACGATGACTCCAACTCCGGATGCGAACCCACCATGTGGGTCGTAAGCGTCCTTTGCCCGAAGAAAGGGATGGCCATTGAGTGCACGGCCGAGGGGGGTTATTTCGCAACCTATACCACTTCCGGTCCCGACCAGTGCGTGGCCTTCATGCATTTCACGCAACCGGCGACCAAGCGCAACATACGGGTGCAGGTGCTCGGCGGCGGGACGCCGGGGCGGGTAATCGCCCAGTTCCAGGAGTGCAAGGCGACCGAAAAGGGGTTTACGGCGCCATTCCTCCAAACCGGGACCCATTACCAGATAATAATGCCGCCGGTGGTGTTCGCGGGGCAGTCCTTTTGGATTACGGTATTGGTGCTGGAGTCGGGAGGGACGACCAAGACTGACTATGACGGAACGACCTCCTTCACCTCTACCGACCCCGGCGCGCTCATACAGGGGACGGGAATGGAAGGCTATAACTACACTTGGGTGCCGGCCACGGACAAGGGGGTGAAAATCTTCTTCAACGTGAGGTTCTTCGTCCTGGGAATGCAGTCCATAATAGTCATGGACACCGTCGACGGCTCCATATCCGGGGTGGCGGCGACCATGGTGGTGGGCGCCGATATCAAGCTGGAGAAGCGCCGGAAGCTCACCGTGGCGGCCTCCGGGGACACGGTGCAATTCCAGCTGTGCTGGAGCAACTTTTCCTCGGCCACGGGATTCAGCTTCACCATCACGGACGCGGTGCCGATGGGGACGACCTATGTGCCGGAAATTGCCAGCACCGCGCTGTGCGCGGGGAGCGCGCCGGTGCCGGGGGTCGTGGTCTGGTACTCCACGGCCACCTCCACCACCCCTCCGGGCACCTTCACGAGCGTGCCAGGGACAGGCTCGCCCCTCGCCAACACGCGCTGGCTGAGGTGGACGATACGGGACGCGTATGTAAACTCGAGCGGTTGCGTGTGTTTCAAGGTTAGCGTGAACTGAGCGAACAGCTATCGGCTGTCAGCTTTCAGCCATCGGCTTTTAGAACCAAGCAGGATATAATTCCGGCTGACGGCTGACCGCTGAAAACTGAAAGCCATATCCCCCGGGTTTGTGCTAGATTAAATACACTTTGGTAACGCTTAGCGCGTTTGCGGATGAGATATCGGACGACCTCGGGGAATCGCTGGATGTCCTCGCGGAATGCCGGATATCCACCATGGAGTTCCGCGCCGTCGGCGGCGTCAACGTGATGGACCTGGACGACGCGAAGGTGGCGGAAGCCGGCAAACTGATAAGGGTGAAGGGATTTAAGGTTGGCTGCGTAACCTCGCCCATCGGCAAAACCAAGACGACAGACCCGTTCGAGCCGGACATCCCTAAACTGCACAAGATGGCCGAATTCGGGCGGACGCTGGGGACGGATTTCATCCGTGTCTTTTCCTGGTACATTCCAAAGGGTGAGGCTCCGGAGAAGTGGCGGAAAGAGACGCTGGACCGGATAAAAAAGCTGACCGCGGCAGCGGAAAAGGAACGTGTCACACTAATCCTGGAGAACGAGGGGGAGCTTTATGGCGACACGGTGGAGCGCTGCATCGAGCTGATTGAGGCGGTAAATTCGCCGCGGCTGGCCCTCGTATACGATCCTGGCAACCTCATTGTCACGGGGCCAAAACCCTTCACGGAAAGCTACCCGTTGGCGCGGCCGCACATCCGCTACTTCCATGTGAAGGACTGGTCGAAGGCGCGCAAGGCAATGGTGCCGGCTGGTGAGGGGGATGCGGAGTGGCCACCCATACTCAAGGACCTTGCCAAGACGGGCTGGTCCGGAATAATCGCACTGGAGCCGCACCTTGAGGCCGCCGGCAAGTTCTCGGGGTTCTCCGGCCCGGACCTGTTCCGCAAAGCCCATACTGCGCTGACCGGGCTTATGCGCGCCGCCGGAATGGAGTTCCGTTGACCGCCACGCCTGCGCCGGGACGCTAATGTCGCCGCCCGCGCTTCGGCCGTTCTGGAACACCTGGGATTTTCGGGGGGGCGAGTGGACCCCTTCCACCCTCAAGGACGCCGCGCTCAAGGCCGCTGGGCTCGGCTATTCCGGCATCCAGATGAACTTCGAATGGGCCTGGATGCAGAACGAGGGCGCCGAATCAGCGGATTTCGCCACCGCTGACTGGGCCGTCAAGGTGGCGCGCGCCTGCGGGATGAAGGTGGCGCTGGGCATCGACCACTCCGCCCCGCCGCCCTGGCTGGATGCCGAGCAATATTGTGTCCGGGACGAGGGCGGCAAGCTCCTGGGCCACGGCGACACGCACATCCCGATGGTGGCGCAGAATTCCCGGCAGGTCATGGAATGGGTGGGGGGATTCCTCAAGAACGCCTCCGCGCACTTCGGAAATTCGGTCGAATACATCCAGGGCATCTCGACGCCGCTGGGTGAATCCACCTGGCGGCACTCCTCGAAGAAGCTCTTCGACCATTCAAAGTGGGCGACCGAGGCTTACCGTTCCTGGATACGGTCGAAATACATCGACATCCGTACGCTCAACGAGACCTGGGATTGCCAGTATAAGTCCTGGGACGAGGTGGAGGCGGGTGAGGGGCCCCGCCGCGCCACCATGGCGGACTTCCACGCGTTCCGGTATTCCACGCTGGCCGGCTGGACCGACCGGATGTGCAAGTCCGTACATGAGGGCTGCGGCTCGACCAAATACGCCTTCCGGGCGGGATGCACGCGGTGGCAGACCGACATGCAGCAGTTGTCGTTCGACCTCGGGCGGTACGCCCGGCATTGCGACATCCTGCTCGCCGACGGGGCGTATGACCAGTTCGTCATCAACGCGGTGCGCGCCGCGGCGGAATCCCAGGGCAAGTTATGGGGAATCCGGCTGGACCGGTCCTTGTTTGAGGCGAACCTGGAGCAGGCGACGGTGGACGAGGACCTGGGCAAGTGGGGAAAGTCGGTCTACGCGCTGGGCGGGTTCGCCGATGTCGCCGACTGGGTCCTGTTTCCCGGGCAGTCGGCTCCCACCGCCCCCGCGGACTGGGCCAATGGTTCCGCGTGGACGTTCATGAGGGAGGTGCGGCGGCAGGCGGAGATGCCGCCGCCGGGCCCGAAAAACAACCGCCGGGCGATTTATATCAGCGCGGCGGAGGTGCAGTTCTGGGACGGGACCGACTTCGAGGCGGGACGGAACCGCTGGCTCGAGGTGACCGATTCCGGGAAGAAGCCGCAATACGACCCGATTTCGGACGGCGTGTTCGCGAACTCGCCCGATACCCTGAAGCGGTACACGGCGGGCGTCGAGGTGCCCTTCGCGAAGGTCATTGCCAAGGATACCCGGGCCGCCTTCGTGCAGGCGATGCGGCTCGGGGTGCGCCTCATGGTTTACAACAATTCGGTGGCGGGGACGATGGATGAACACGGCAAGCCCCAGACCCAGCTGGTGATGTAGCGGCCGATGAATGCGATAATCGGCGTCCCGCTGGCGAAGTTCAAGATGGGCCTCTGGCGGCTGGGCGGGGCCTCGTTCATCCTCCGGGCGCGGGGTGCGCCGGTGGTGGCCGTTGACCCGGTCCTGAAACTGCCGCCCGGCGGGCGGCCGGAATTCGGCCCGGCCGGCGCAATTCCCCCCTTTCCCCCGGCGGAGCTCCAGGCCGACGTGGTCCTGTACACCTCCGCGAAGCCGGAGCGCTTCGATGCGGCCACGGTGGAGAAGTCGCAGATGAAGACGAAGGCGTGGTTCTCCGGTCCGGCGGCCGTGTGCGGCGAGCTGGAGAAAATGGGGATGCCGCCCGCCCGTTTCGGCGCCGCTGTTCCCGGCAAGAGGATGGATTTCGACAAGCTTTCCATCGAATACCGGGCCTGCGCGCCGGGGAGGGAAGACGCCAGCTTCCTGGTGGCGGCGGGGGAGTCCGGGGCGAAGGCCTATTTCGCCTCCGACCCGTATCACGAGGTCGGGTCCGGCGCGGCGGAAATCCTGTCGGTTCCCATGTTGGCGGGGGAGGGGTCCGCCGCCGCCAAGTTCACCGCGCATGTGCGGCCGCGCTGGGCGGTGCCCTGCCCTCTGGGGGGACCGGAAGGCGGAGAGCGCGACATCATGGAATACACCATTGAGCTCGGGAACCTGGACATGGGCGAGGCGGGGTGCCGGATGGACCCCGTTTACCCGCTCCTGCTCTCCGACGACGGCACCTGGGTGAAGGTCACCGACAACCTGGCGATGGCCTGGAAATGCGCCATGCCGGTGCCGGCGACGCCGTTGCCGGCGGGTTACAAGATGCGCAATTTCAAGGAGGCGGACGTCCTCACGCTGGCCGCCATCTACTCCAAGACCTACGGCCCCTTCTACGACGAGGCGTGGTTCCGCCATTCCATCATGGGCGACCTGTATTTTTCAAAGGACCGGTGTTTCATCGTGGAGCACGGCGGAAAGGCGGTCGGGTCGGCCCTGGCCTGGGAGGACACCAAGGTGAAGGACATCGGGCGGGGCATCCTCTACTATGTCGCCACCGACCCCGCCCACCAGCATCGGGGGCTTGGCCGGGCCGTGGCGGCGGCGGTGATGCGCTACTTCCAGAAGGACGGCCGGCGGGAGGTGCGCCTGCTCACGGCTGATTTCCGGGGCCGGGCCCTGCGCACCTACCTCGGCCTAGGATTCGAGACCGTCGAGGACACCGATGAGATGAAGCGCCGCTGGGACAACGTCCGGGCGGCGCTGGAGGCGGAGGGCCAGCGGGCCGCCTGAGGCGGCGCCTGCCCCCTTTGCCCTGTTCGGTCTCCTGACCGCATGCGCGAATGCGCATCGCGAGCGGGTGCATTGTATATGACACATCCCCCCAACCAGCGAGGCGAAGGGCCACCCCCTTTCGGACTTTCCCCCGGCGCGCTATAAATTCAGGAGAAGGGTTCGGGCCGAAAACCGAAGAGCCAAAAAGGAGAACGCCGATGAAAGTGGTCGTTGACCGCCTCAACGGGACGCTTTCGATTAGGCTGGACGCCGGCGACGCCGAAAGGAGTGTCGCCGTCGGAGAGTATGTGATAGCCGGGGTCGACAGGTTCGGGAAGCTGCTCCGCGTGGACATCATGAAGCCCCTCGATCCGGAATTGCGCAAGAGCATCCTGCCCGGGCTGGCCCGGCAGTTCCATATTCCCGCGCTGGCCTACCTGGATCCGCGCCTGCTTATGAGCCGCTCCTGAATTTCCGCCCCTAGCCCCGCCGGGGGGGTGCGGGCCGGCCGGGACCGGGACCAACGGTTCCGGCCGGCTTTTTCAGGCCTTGTCCCCGCCCAGGCGGGCCAGTTCATTTGAGCAAAGGAAAAGGGCCCGCGGCACGTGGAAGCACCCCTTCCACTTCCCGCCCTTCGCGTCCAGGAGAATCTCGCCCCGGCGGTTGAGGTATCCGAACCATTCCCCGTATTTGGGGTCGGGGAAGCGTTTCCAGGTGTAGTCATCGACTTTTTCGAGCCACTCCCAGCATTCCCGCCGTCCCGTGATGGCAAAACCCATGGTGAGCGCCACGAGGGTTTCCGCGTGCACCCACCACAGTTTTTGGTCGTGCTCCAGCTTGTCGGGCGGCTTTCCCTCCGCGTCCCGGAAGTAGAACAGGCCCCCGAATTCGGTGTCCCAGGCGAATCCAAGGGTGCGTAGCACGACGTCCACGGCCCGGCTGGCCAGTCCGCTGTCCCGGCGCCGGCGGGCATAGTCCATCACGAACCACATCGCCTCGATGCCGTGCCCGGGGTTGACCAGCCGCCCCTCGAAGCTGTCGCACCGTGAGCCGTCCGGCAGCACGTTTTCACGGAGCAGGAGCCTGTCCTTGTCGAGAAAGAGCGACATGATTTCGTTGATGCAGCCGTCCGCCGTCCGGGCGGCTTCCACCTCTCCGATAAGGCCTTCCATCTGGCCCGCCAAATTGACCATGATCATGGGCAAGGCCAGCGATTTCAGGGGGCGATTCTCCGCAACCTGCTTCAGGAACTTCCCCTTCGGTTGTTCCCGGCGCGCCAGGATATTGCGCCAAGTGCCGAGGGCGATTTTCTTCGCCTCTTCGTCCCCGGAAATTCCCGCGTATCGGGCGAATGCCATGGCGGCGAAGCAGTCGGAGAATATGTTGCAGGGCTGGACGAGCGGCCGGCCGGCCCGGTCGAGGGAAAAATACCAGTTCCCCCCGGCGTCCATGCCATGCTTCGCGAGGAATTCCGCCCCATGCCGGGCCATCTTGAGCCAACCGTCCCGTTTCTCCAGCTGGTCGAAGAGCAAGGAAAAGGTCCACATCTCCCGCGCCTGGAGCCAGATGAACTTGTCCGTGTCATAGACGTTTCCTTTGCGGTCCAGGCAGGAGAAATATCCTCCGTATTCCCCATCGAAGGAATGTCCCTCCCAGAAAGGGATGATGTCCGAAAGGAGGGCTTCCCGGTACCGTTTTTCCAGCCGGGCGTTATCCATACCGGGCATACTATACACCGGCCCAACGATGCGCATGGTCCTTCTTCCACATATATAATCGTTTCAAGGCATGAAAGCGCTGTTCAATTTCGTGGTGGGATTGCTGTTCTCGCTGGCCGTGGGCATGACGGGCCTGCTGGGCCGGAGGCACGAGTCGGGTTTCACCTGGTGCGTTTCCAGGCTTCTCTGGCTGGCCGTTCCTGCCCGGCGCAAGGTGGTCCTGCGTAACATGGAGCGGGCCTTTGGGGCGGACCTTACCCCGGCCGAACGAACGAGGCTGGCCAAAGAGGCCTACCGCATCGGCGTCCACACCGTCGTGGAGGGTTTCGGGTCGCTGGCACGGGGGGGCCCCGCCCGGCTCACCGGCATGATACGCGTGGAGGGGCAGGAACGGCTGGAGGGCGCGCTCAAGGCGGGGAAGGGGGCCATCTGCGTGACCGCCCATTACGGCCCTTTCCCGTTCATCGGCGTCGCCCTGCCGGCCCGGGGATTTCCGTTCTATTTCCTCTATCGCCGCCCGCGGAACCGGGTGGTCGCGGAGAAGTTCGACGGGTGGATACGGCAGGTCAACTTCGGAATCATCGAAGACGCCCCCCGGCTGGTCGCGGTCCGGCGCTGCCTGCGGGCGCTTTCCGACGGGGCCTGCCTGGGCATCCTCATTGACCAGCATTACGCCCAGGGGGTGGAGGTGCCGTTCTTCGGGTACCCGGCGAAGACCGGGGTCGGGGCGGCCATGCTGGCCGCCCGCACCGGCGCCCCGCTCGTGCCGATGCGCATCCGCCACGACCCGGTTAACCGCGAGGGGTTCATCCTCCAGGTGGATGAGCCCGTCCCCCCGCCCGCCGGCGCGGCCGAGGAGTCCCTCCGCGCCTGCATGGCCTCGCTGACCTCCCGCGTGGAGGGATGGATACGAGAGGACCCCGCGCAGTGGTACTGGGTGCACCGGCGATGGAAGGACCTGGACAGGGCGGAGGACGCGGCCAGGGCGGTAAACCCGGACAAATCCTGAAGTTCTTCCTTCAGGACTGTTGGAAGTATTTCTCCAGCCTTTCCAGTTGGGTGAAAAGGTCCGCCCTCTGCTTGGCGTCGGGCTCGTAGGAGGCGGCGCGGCGGAAGTCCGATGCTATCCAGCCGCGGCGGACCAGCAGCACCTTCTCGCAGGCGGCCACCATGCCGGGTGACTGGGTAATCAGGCTCAGCGCCGGCAGCAGTTCCTCGAAGGCGTGGACGCTTTCCTCCTGGGCGCCGTGCTCGCGGTAGCGCATGACGCTGACGAACGGTTCGGGCAGTGAGCAAAGCGTGGTGGCGCCGGCCGCGCCCCGGTCAAGGGCGTCGGTCATCATCCGGCCCGAGAGCCCGGAAAATGTGGCCGTCCGTCCGCCGGAGTTTTCCCGGATGGCGCTGACGAGCGGGCCGACGGGCGCCGAGTCCACCCGGACGAATCCAATATCGGGAAGGGAAGCCAGGAGGCCGTCGGCGGCCGCGGCGTCCGCCGGAGAGCCGGAGTGGGGTGAAGCATAGTCCAGGATGAGGGGCAGGCTGACGGAACGCCGGATGTCCCGCCACGGCCCGAGGTTCAACTGGGATTCGGGCGGCAGGGTGCGGGGAGGGGCGAACAGCAGCGCGTCCGCCCCGCTCGCCTCGAACTGCCGGGCTTCCCCGGGGTCGGATCTCCGGACCGCCGCGATTACGGGAACCCGTCCGCCCGCCCAGCGGACCGCGGTCCGGAGCGCCTCCAGCGCCTCGTTCCCCGCAAGGCCTTCGGCCTCCGCGGTGGAGTCGAACAGGAGGATACCGCCAACACCGGCCTTGACCAGGTGGTCCACCAGCTTGCCGAGCGATTCGGAGTCCAGCTCGCCGTTCGGGGTGAAGGGGGTCACCAGCGCGGGGAGGATTCCCTTGAGTTGGATTGGCATGCAGTCATTTTACCCCGGTCATGCGTGGGGGGTTCCAAAATAAGGCTCCGCCGGTGGTGTCCCGGCGGAGCATGAAGAAAGGGCGCTGGGAGCATTTCTGGGGAGCAGTTGTAGGGTTTCACCCGGAGGCTGAGCCTTTGGGTAGGATCGAGAGGGAGCTTGGCTCGTAGGTCCTCCAGGGGCTCTCCAGCGCCCGAAGAATCCTGCTTATTTTTTACTGCACACGAAGCGGAGCCTAGTGTGAACTCTTTTTTAGTTCATTCATCGACCGCTCTGGGCTCCGTTGGCTTCGATTCCGGCTTTCTGCCCGAAGTTTTACGACTTTTACCGCCCCAAACCCCGGGCGATTCCTACCTGCAACCCGATTCTATGAAAAACCCGCGCGAAAGTCAAGTCCGGGCCTGTTCCTGGTATAAGGATTTCCCCGGGGAAATCAGTTCAACCTGCCCTTCCGCCATTCGCCGGGGCTGACTCCCTGGTGGCGCCGGAAGGCCCGGGAAAAGTTCGCCGCGCTCCCGTATCCGCAGGCCTCCGCGATGGCCTCGAGTTTCATTTCGGAGTTGGCCATCATTTCCATGGCCCGCCGGACCCTGGCTTCGGAGATGACCGCCAACGGGTTCTTTCCGCGGGACTTCCAGAAAATGCGCCGCAGGTGCGCCGGGGAGAGGCGGACTGCCCGCGCCATGTCGGCCAGCGTCGGGTCCTGGGCCATGTGCTCGGAGAACCAGGCACCGGCGGCCTCAACCTTCTGCTCCGCCAGGTCCTCGGGACGGGAGAATTGGCGGGCCGGAATGTTGCCAAGGGCCAGGAGGGACAGCTCGTATAGGGCATGCTGGAAGCGTAGCATGCTCACCTCGGTCGGCCGTTCGAAGTGCGGCCGGAGCGATTCGGCGAGGGTGAATACCCGCAGGGCCTCGCCGCGGGTCAGGGGGCATTCATGCCAGCTGGCCGCCCTAGCCCGGGTATCCAGGGGCGGCGGGATGAGCCCGAACTGGAAAACAGCCCGCCGGACCGCCCCCCCGCTTCGCCAGCCATGGGGGGTTCCGGGCGGGAACACCCAGAGGTGGCGGGTCCGGACGGGGGGGGGAGTACGGTCGGCCAGCAGGGGGCCGAAGGGGTCGTCCAGCGCGGCCATGAATTCCCAGTTCACCCGGGTGGTCACTCCCACCGGCTCGGTGATGAAATTCTTGGAGCCGCAGGCGAGGTACTTGAGCACGGTAAAAGTCTAACCATGATGAGCGAATATGTAAAGTGCCTGTGCGG
>Ga0315280_10003033_pt1 | contig 26290 bp, 23 predicted proteins | sample YL17G06_40_MG_FD_203697 | JGI IMG/M metagenome (GOLD analysis project Ga0315280, IMG submission 203697) | Sediment microbial communities from Yellowstone Lake, YNP, Wyoming, USA - YL17G06_40 | ecosystem: Environmental > Aquatic > Freshwater > Lake > Sediment | place: USA: Wyoming | collected...
CCTCGCCCACGCCGGTGCCGAAACCTACCAGGAGATCGGCCAGGCCATAGCCAGGGCGATAAAAGAGCTTGGTAAAGAGGCCGCGCTCATTGCCTCGGGCGATATGACCCACTACGAGCCTCAGGAAGATGCTGAGAGGAAGGACGCCCAGGCGATAGAGGCCATTGTTAGCCTTGACGCCGACGAGCTGACACGCCGCTACCATGAGCTGGATATATCCATGTGTGCCTACGGGCCGGTGGTAGCCCTCATCACTGCCGCCAGGGAGCTGGGGGCCAATAAAGCCGAGCTGGTGAAATACCAAACCAGCGCTGCCACCACCGGCGACTACTCGGCCGTCGTCGGCTATGCCGGCATCATCATCAAGGCGGGCAAAATGCCCCCGCTGACGAAGCTGGCCAAGGATACGGTGGAAACCTACGTCAGGGACAGGAAAATCCCCTCCCCACTCCAACCCCTCACCCCCGAGATGAAAGAAAAGGCCGGGGTATTTGTCTCCATCCACCGGCGCGGGGCACTCCGCGGCTGCATCGGCACCTTTGAGCCCCAGCAGCACAACGTGGCTGAGGAGATTATCACCAATGCCATCAGCTCCGCCACCCAGGACCCCCGCTTCCCCCCCATCACCCCCGAGGAGCTAGATGAGCTGGACTACAGCGTGGATGTCCTCACCACCCCCGAGCCGGTAGCCGACCCAAGCCAGCTTGACCCGAAGAAGTACGGCGTTATCGTGGAGGCGGACTGGCGGCGGGGGCTACTCCTCCCCGACCTTGAGGGCGTGGACACGGTGGACTACCAGATTTCCATCTGCCGCCAGAAGGCCGGCATCGGCCCGGACGAGCCGGTACAGCTATACAGGTTTGAGGTAAAGAGGTATAGGTGATTACTCATGGTTAATCTTGACTGAGGAAATAGCAATGGAAATTTCTGAACACAGCGAACCCTTACTTATCGGCAGAGACATAGAGTGGGAAGCTATTGAAGAACAGTATTGCAGGGTCAAACACTTTACCCCTATCGCAGTCGTTGCGTCGAGTAAGATAAAGGAAGTTTCAAAAATCTTGCCTTACGCTTCGCTGAGGGTAGAATGCCCGAAGGTATTCCAGGATGCGCTTATGCCTGTGGTTCACAAGCTAGACTTTCGCAACCTGTGGGAGGTTTTCATGGAAAGAGGCGTTGGCACCGAAGAGGAAGTTATAGTTGTATATGCTCCACTGAAAAGACGAAAACTAGCTAGGTTGTTCTCAGGCATCCTGCCGAGTCTGGTTATCCAACTTTACCCCAAAGGGTCTCTAGAGAGGCTTGAGGGAAAACCTGATGTAGGAATACCAGTAGAAGAATGGTTTAAGAGTCTTCTACCTATCGCCGAATGGGATGCACGACCTAAGGAGCTAAAGTAGCAAAATCGCAAAGTGGCTTCAAAGGGGAGTTTGAGGGGCGCAAGCCCCTCATTCTAAACCTTCCCCCTCCCTTCCCAAGGGAGGGGGACACAGGGGGTGGGTTGTAAAATATCTTGCAGAATAAGGACTTTATGACCGAAGACTACTACCCGTACATCAAGGGCTTTTTCAAAAAGTGGGCCAGAATTTATGATATTATAGTCTTTCTCCTTGTGGGGGTGAGGGGGAAGGTGGTGGATATCACCGGGGCGAAGGCAGGAGCGGAGGTTCTGGACATCGCCACCGGGACAGGGAAACAGGCCTTTGCCTTTGCCCGAAGGGGTTATCATGTCATCGGCATTGACCTGTCGGAAGACATGCTCCGTATCGCCAAGAAGAACAATAAATACAAAAACGTGCATTTCCTCATTGGCGATGCCTCAGGCCTGCCATTTGAGGATAACCTCTTTGATGTTACCTGTATATCCTTCGCCCTGCACGATATGCCGCTAAATATCGGGGAAAAAGCCTTGCAGGAAATGGTTAGGGTTACCCGGCCACAGGGCTCTTTGGTTATCGTTGATTATTCCCTGCCCAGGAACAGAATCGGCAAATACCTTGCCTATAATATTATTAAGTTCTACGAAAGCAAGTACTACCCCGAATTTATCAAGGCCGACCTCCGGGAAGAAGCCAGAAAATCAGGCATTAAGCTGGAAGAGGAACGCCCGGTACTCTTTGGCGCCGCCAGAATCATAAGGGGCAGGGTAGATAAAATACAGAATTTAGAGTAAATTATAGAGGGTGCACCATGAGCATGGACATGTTTGAAAAGCAGGCCGAACAGCAAAAGCTCCAGCAGGCGCCGCTGGCCACCCGCATGCGCCCCGCCGACCTGAACACCTTCGTCGGGCAGGAGCATATCCTCGGCAAGGGGCGCGTCCTGAGAAAGGCGATTGAGGCCGACCGGATACCCTCCATGATTCTGTGGGGGCCGCCGGGGTGCGGCAAGACCACACTGGCCAACATCATCGCCAACAGCACCGGCGCCTACTTCGCCCCGGTCAGCGCCACGAGCGCCACCGTGGCCGACCTGCGCCGCATTATTGAGCAGGCCAAGGAGCGCCGCCAGGTACAGATGAAGAAGACCATCCTCTTCATAGATGAGATACACCGCTTCAACAAGACCCAGCAGGATGCCGTCCTGCCCTACGTTGAGGACGGCACCATCACCCTCATCGGCGCCACCACGGAAAACCCCTCCTTTGAGGTCACCTCCCCGCTGCTTTCGCGCAGCCGCGTCATACAGATGAACCCCCTCACCGAAGCGGAGCTCCAGGTTATCATCCTGCGGGCGATAAGAGACCGCTTTCAGGGCATCGGTGAGCTCAATGCCGAGCTGGCCCCCGACGCCATGAACCACCTCATCGCCATGTCCAACCACGATGCTCGCATCGCCCTCAACACCCTGGAGACGGCCGCCGCGAGTACCCCGCCTGACGAAAAAGGCAAGCGCCTCATCATCCTGCCGGTGGTTGAGGATGTCCTCCAGCACCGGGCCCTGCTCTACGATAGGGCGGGGGACCAGCACTACGACAAGATTTCCGCCCTGCACAAGTCCATGCGGGACTCGGACCCGGATGCCTCGCTGTACTGGCTGGCGGCCATGCTGGAGGCCGGCGAAGACCCTCTGTACATCGCCCGGCGGCTGGTGCGCTTCGCCTCCGAGGACGTGGGCATGGCCGACCCCCAGGCGCTGGTTATCGCCATGGCGGCGCAGCAGGCCGTCCACTTCATCGGCCTGCCCGAAGGCAACCTGGCCCTGGCCCAGGCCGCCGTATATCTTGCCACCGCCCCCAAGAGCAACTCACTCTACGAGGCCTACTCCCGCGTCCAGAAGGAACTATCCAGCGGCTCCAGCGATGTGGTGCCCCTGAATTTACGCAACCCGGTCACGCCGCTGATGAAGGAGATGGGCTACGGGAAGGACTACAAATATGCCCACGACTACCCCGGTCATTTCGTGGAACAACAGCACCTGCCCGACTCCATGAAAAATAAGAAGTTCTACACCCCCGGCCTGCTGGGCTACGAGAAACAGGTGGTGGCACGGCTGAAGACCTGGTGGCAGAAGAGGGTGCCGCCCAAGGAGGCGGGGGAGCCGGGCGAGCCCGGGACGGACAAAAAAGATGATAACACACCACCGCCCGAAGCCCCCTGACAACCACTTTAGGAGGAGTTATGCCTAGATTGCCTTTTATGCCCAGGGAACAGAAGTTCTTTGACCTCTTTGAGGAAAGCGCCCGCAACATCCTGAAGGCCTCCCAGGAACTAAAGGACATGATGGATTCCTGGCAATTCATTGACAGCCGCGTGGCGGAAATAACCGAGCTGGAGCACGGCGGCGATACCATCACCCACCAGATTATCTCCCTCCTGCACCGCACCTTCGTCACCCCCTTTGACCGGGAGGACATTGCGCTTTTGGCCCATACCCTGGACGACATCCTGGACTTCATCCATGCCGCCGCCGATGCCATGTTCATCTACAAGATAAAAAGCCCCAGCCAGCGCGCCAAGGAACTGGCCGACATCATCGTCCAGGGGGCAGCTGAGGTGGAAAAGGCCGTCGCCGGGCTGCGGCACAGGGCGGAATTTAAGCAAATTCTAGAGAGCTGCGTGGAGATTAACCGTCTGGAGAATATGGCCGACCGGGTCTACCGCGCCGCCATAGGAGAGCTTTTTGACAATACCTCGGATATAGCCCAGATTATCAAGTGGCGCGAAATCTACGAGCACATGGAGAGCGCCACCGACCGCTGCGAGGATGTGGCCGATGTCCTGGAGGGGGTAGCCTTAAAGCACGCCTGAGCCCTAGAGCGTCATCTCCCTCGGCATCACCCGGCACTTCTCAGCGGTAATAATGGCCTCAATGTCGGCTACGGCGCGCGCCGTTTCGCCCTGCCGGTTGATGACGATGTAATCAAAGAGGGGCATCTTCGCCAGTTCTTCCCTCGCCGTCTTTAGGCGCAGCTCAAGCTCAGCCGCGGACTCGGTGCGGCGGGCCTTCAACCTCCGAAAAAGCTCCTCCAACGACGGCGGCGCCAGGAAGAGAAAAACGGCCTGGGGTACGAGCTTCTTGATGGTGACGGCCCCCTGGACATCCACCTTAATGATGACGTCCTTACCTGCCTCAAGCGCCTTTTTCACCGGCCCCCTGGGGACGCCGTACCAGTTGCCGTAGACCTTGGCCCACTCCAGCAGCTCACCCCGGTCAACGAGCTTCCGGAACTCGTCCGGCGAGACGAAGCGGTAGTGGACACCGTCCCTCTCATTATGGCGGCGGGGGCGCGTGGTCACCGTAACGATAAATTCAAGGGAAGAGCCAGAACTACGTAGCCCGGCCAAGACCGTGTCCTTACCGGCCCCGGACAGACCGGAGAGAATAAATAACAGGGGCTTCGGGGGAGGGCTAAGCGGGGCGTTTTCTCCCTTCATCTCTAGCGTCACCAGTCTCCGGCCTCAGGGCTGACCAACAGGGGGCGCCTACGGCTCATTCTCACCCTCGCCCGGCTCCGGCTTCAGGCCGGCACGGCTGGCCTGCAGGCGGCTGGCGATGGTCTCCGGAGAAAGGGCCGCCAGGACAATATGGCCGCTATCGGTGAAGATAACCGCCTTGGTCCTCCGGCCGTTGGTCATATCAATAAGCATCCCGTTATTCTTGCCGTCATGGATGGTGCGCTTGGTGGGGGCGGAGTTGGGGGAAGCGATGGCGATAACCCGGTTCATAGCCAGTATATTGCCAAACCCGATGTGAACCAACTCTATGACCATATGGCACCTCGCAAGCTACTTTTGACTTTTAGCACCGACAGGCGGCAGCCTTTTGGGGAAAATCCTCCCATACCCTATCACTTGTCAGCAGGCTTGTCAAGGGAACTTTACGTTTGATACACCCTGGCCCGACAAAATTTCCCGGCACCTCTAGGGGAAATGAGGGGCTACCCCCCTTTTCTTTAGCCGATAATTGTGCTAGAATATATTCTGGTCGTGTTGAAAAGCACGAAAACATTAACAATATCATTACGCTACCCAAGTTAAGCCTAGCCTCTTGGTGGTTAGAGCGGGGTGGTACCACCCGTTCCCATCCCGAACACGGAAGTGAAACGCCCCAGCGCAGACGATACTGAGGAGACAACTTCTTGTGGAAAATATGCCACTGCCAAGAGGCTTAAAATTAAATTAAACAAAGACCTTCCCATAACTCCCTGAGCGGGGCGGCACCAGCCGTTCCCACCTCGAATACGAAAGCGAAGTGCCCCAGCGCCGACGATACTGGATAATCTGCCTCCTTTACTTGCTTTACCGCCGGCTGTATTATAATATTAAATTAGACAGGCGAGTTTCAGGGCGTAGCCTGGGGAAGAAAAGATGGCCAGCAGATTTGAAAAATTCTCGGAGAGGGCGCGCCGGGTCCTCACCATAGCCCAGGAAGAGGCGCGTAACCTCAACCACAGCTACATCGGCACCGAGCATATCCTGCTGGGGCTGGCGCGTGAGGAGGAAGGGGTCGCCGCCCGGGTGCTGACCAACCTCGGCATCAGCCTGAGCAAGGTGCGCTCCGCCGTGGAGTTCATCATCGGGCGCGGCGAAAAACCCAGCTCCGGTGAGACCGGCCTCACCCCGCGCGCCAAGAAGGTCATTGAGCTGGCCATAGACGAGGCGCGCCAGCTGGGCCACAACTACATCGGCACCGAGCACCTCCTCCTGGGGCTGCTGCGCGAGGGGGAAGGTGTCGCCGCCAGCGTGCTGGACAGCTTCGGCATCACCCTGGAGCGGACGCGTGCCGAGGTCGCCCACCTCCTCACCCAGGGCACGCCCAAGGCCAAGGCTACCCGCAGCACCAGCCGCACCCCGGCTTTAGACCAGCTCGGTATTGACCTGACCGCCCAGGCCCGCGCTGGCAAGCTTGACCCGGTTATCGGGCGCCAGAAGGAGATTGAGCGCGTCATCCAGATACTCAGCCGCCGCACCAAGAACAACCCCGCCCTCATCGGCGAGCCGGGCGTGGGCAAGACCGCCATCGTTGAAGGGCTGGCCCACCGCATCGTCGCCGGTGATGTCCCCGAGACCCTGGAAGATAAGCGCCTTCTGGCCCTGGATATGGGCTCGCTGGTGGCCGGGACAAAGTATCGCGGTGAGTTTGAAGAAAGACTGAAGAAGATTATTGACGAGATTAAGACCTCTGGCAACTGCGTCATCTTCATTGACGAGTTCCACACCATGGTCGGGGCCGGCGCCGCCGAGGGGGCGGTGGATGCCGCCAATATCCTCAAGCCCTCGCTGGCACGTGGGGAGCTCCAGTGCATCGGCGCTACCACCCTTGACGACTTCCGCAAATACGTGGAGCGGGACGCCGCCCTGGAGCGCCGCTTCCAGCCGGTGCTGGTGGAGGAGCCATCGGTAGACCAGACGCTGGAGATACTGCGCGGCATTAAGGAGCGCTATGAGGAGCACCACCGCCTGACCATCAGCGATGAGGCCCTTATTGCCGCCGCTAACCTGGCCGCCCGCTATATACCCGACCGCTTCCTGCCGGACAAGGCTATTGACCTGGTTGATGAAGCCGCCTCAAGGGTGAGAATCCAGCACCGGACCATGCCCATCACCCTGAAGGAGGCCAAGCAGCTGGCGGAGAGCATCCGCAAGAAGAAGGATACGGCACTTGCCAACCAGCAGTACGACTACGCCGCGGAGCTGCGCGAGCAGGAACGCCAGATTGATGAGAAGATAAAGAAGGAGGAGGAGGCGTGGCGAAGTGGGCAGGAGCAGGAAAAACCGGTGGTGCTGGCCAAAGACATCAATGAGGTGGTCAGCATGTGGACCGGCGTGCCGGTAGTGCAGCTGGCTGAAGAGGAGACCCAGCACCTGCTCCAGATGGAAGAGGTGCTCCATAAGCGCATCATCGGCCAGGACGAGGCCATTGATACCATCTCCAAGGCCATACGGCGCGCCCGGGCCGGGCTTAAAGACCCCCGGCATCCTATTGGCAACTTCATCTTCCTGGGGCCGACCGGCGTGGGCAAGACCGAGCTGGCCAGGGCCCTCTCCGAGTTCATGTTCGGCAGCGAGGATGCCCTGATTCGTATTGACATGTCCGAGTTCATGGAGAAGTTCGCCGTCTCCCGACTCGTCGGGGCGCCGCCGGGGTACGTCGGCTACGATGAGGGCGGTCAACTCACCGAGGCGGTGCGGCACAAGTCCTACTGCTGCATACTCCTTGACGAGGTTGAAAAGGCCCACCCCGATGTCTTCAACCTGCTTTTGCAGATATTTGACGACGGACATCTGACCGACGCCAAGGGGCGCCGTGTTGACTTCCGCAATAGCATCATCATCATGACCAGCAATATCGGCGCCGAGCTTATCCGCAAGGGTACTACCCTCGGCTTCTCCTCGCACGCCGATGAGGCGAAAACCCAGGAGAAGTCCTACGAGAGGATGAAGGAAAACCTGCTCGGCGAACTGAAAAAGACCTTCCGCCCCGAGTTCCTCAACCGCGTTGACGGCGTGGTCGTCTTCCACTCCCTCACCAAGGAGCAGATACGGCAGATTGTTGACCTGATGCTGGCTTCGGTCAGTAAGCAGTTGATGGAAAAAGGCATCAGCCTGAAGGTAACCGAGGCGGCCAAGGACTTCCTGGGCGAGAAGGGCTACGATGAAGTCTTCGGGGCAAGGCCGCTACGGCGCGTCATCCAGAGCATGCTTGAGGATAAGCTCTCCGAGGACCTTTTGCGCGGCAAGTTCCACGCCGGGGATACCGCCGTCGCGGATGTGGAGGGGGAGGAAATCGTCGTGCACCCGCAGGCCGTGGGCGCCCTGAGTGGTAATGATAAGTAAGACAGGGTGATTTCTAAGACGCAACCGTGTATAATAGGGCGGTGGGCTGGTTAAGCCCGCCGCCTTTTTTATTGGCAAGAAGGAGCATCAAGTTGGCACGAGAAACCGTACAGGTCCCGATAGCCGGCAAGATTATCAGCGTCAACGTCAGGGTCGGCGACCAGGTTAAAGAGGATGATGTCCTCTGCATCCTGGAGTCCATGAAGATGGAGAACCCCATCGTCGCCCCGGTAGGCGGCACTATTGTTGAGATAGGCGTTGCCGCTGAGCAGGTCGTCAAACCAGGCGACACCGTCGCTGTGATAGAGTACTGAAAAAGAAAAAACATGCTGCTAAAAGCTTTTGCGTTCTCCTTAATAACCTTTGGCCTGACCGCGGTTGTAGCCCTCCTTGTCGCCGTTATCATCAAGGTCATCGGGGTGACCATCCGCAAGATGGAAGGGAAAGCAGCAGAAAATAAAGCCAAAGAGTGATTTAGCGAGGATTAAGCCATGCCGGTATGGCAGTTTTTCCAGGGCATCTATACATTCTTTGAGGTGGCACCGGAAATAGCCCTGGCCAGATTATTCCTGATAATTCTGGGGTTTGTCTTCATCTACTACGGCTACAAGCAGGTTCTGGAGCCCCTTTTAATGATACCCATGGGTATTGCCATGCTGGCCGTAAACGGCGGGCTGATGGTCTTTGAAGCCGGCAACACAGGTACCCTCTTCGTGCAACCCCTGACCAACAATATCCAAGAGCTCATGAACTACCTGCAGATTGATTTTCTCCAGCCAGTCTATACCTTCACCTTCTCTAACGGCTTAATCGCCTGCCTCGTTTTCATGGGCATCGGCGCTATCACCGAGATTGACTATCTCATCGCACGGCCATTTTCGAGCCTTTTCCTAGCAGTGTGCGCCGAGTTCGGCACCATCTTTACTCTCCCCATCGCCATGGCCTGGGGCATGCTCCCGAAGGAAGCGGCGGCTATCTCGCTCGTGGGCGGGGCCGACGGCCCGATGGTACTTTTTGGCTCACTGATGCTGGCGAAAAACCTCTTCGTCCCCATCACCGTCGTCGCCTATCTCTATCTCAGCGTCTGCTACGCCGGTTACCCCCTCTTAGCCAGGCTCATCCCGAAGAAGATGCGCGGGATAGAGATGGACTGGCGCGATGTACCCAGGATATCCAAGGGGGCCAAGTTCAGCTTCGCCGTCATTATCTGCGGCGTCCTCTGCCTGCTCTTCCCGGTAGCAGCACCGCTATTCGCCTCTTTCTTCGTCGGCCTGGCCGTTAAAGAAGCGGGCATCACCAGATATGTAGAATTCATCTCCGGGCCGGTACTTTATGGGTCAACCTTTTTCCTCGGCTTTACCCTCGGTGCCCTGCTGGGGGCGGATATTATCCTTAACCCGGTGGTGCTGAAACTGCTGGTCTTAGGCATGCTGGCGCTGACGCTCTCCGGCCTGGGCGGGCTAGCCGGCGGCCTGATATACCACAAAATAAGCAGGAAGCCCTTTAATCCCCTGATAGGCCTGGCGGCGGTATCCTGCGTGCCGACCACCGCCAAGGTGGTGCAGAAGTGCGCCTATCAGGCCAATAAAAAGTGCATGATTCTGCCCTTCGCCATGGGGCCCAACGTCGCCGGCGTCATCACCACCGCCATCATCACCGGCATTTTCATCAGCGGCATCGGCTTTATCAAATAGAGGACTGGCAGCCTGCATACCAACGTACGGCAACGTATAGCTATGGCTGACAGGTGCCATTCTTTTTGGTTGGCAAAGAACCTCACCCCCTTGTTCCCCCTCTCCAAACAGCCGCATGGTGCTAGATTCGGCAATTCGTTTGTTTGGAGAGGGGGATGATGCTTTTTGAGGGGCTTAAGCCCCTCAAACTCCCCGTTATATTAGGGGGCCTGCGCTACTCCAAAGCTCCTTGCCCTAAAGCCCAAAGTTGATATGGGGAAGCTCGAAGGGGCGTTAGCCCCTTCGAAAAACACTCACCCCCTTCCCTTGACAAGGGAAGGGGGCAGGGGGATAGGTTCGCCCTTGCTTTACTACCCCAAAATCGGGTAAAGTCATCCTGTGAGTAGGTCAGGCAAATCCCCCCGGGCAGTATTCGTCTGCCAGCAGTGCGGCCGGGAAAGCCCGAAGTGGCTGGGGCGCTGCCCCGACTGCCAGGCGTGGAATAGCTTCGTGGAGATGACCGTGGCGGCGACAGCCCCGACCCACCCACCCTCCAAATTTTCCCCGCCGCAGGAGCTTTCCCAGGTATCCACCGAAGCCACCGACCGCCTACCCCTGCCCCTCGCCGAGTTTAGCCGCGTCCTCGGCGGCGGGCTGGTCGCCGGCTCCCTGGTGCTCATCAGCGGCGACCCCGGCATCGGCAAGTCCACCCTCCTACTCCAGGCCTCGGCCGCCATGACCCAGCATGGCCGGGCCGTCTATATCTCCGGCGAGGAGACGGTGCACCAGATCAAGCTCCGCGCTAAGCGCCTGGGCCTGAGTGGCGAGGGCCTCTTCCTCCTGGCCGAGACCGACCTGGAGGTCATCCTGGGTCAGGTAGAACAGTTATCCCCGCGGCTGGTGGTCATTGACTCCATCCAGACGGTCTATCTCCCTGAGGTTGAGGCCACCTCCGGCAGCGTCAGCCAGGTGCGGGAGTGCACCCTGCGGCTGATGCAGTGGGCAAAATCAAGCGGCGTCCCCGTCATCATCACCGGCCATGTCACCAAGGAGGGCGCCATCGCCGGCCCGCGCGTCCTGGAGCATATCGTGGACGCCGTCCTCTACCTTGAGGGCGAGCCCTTCAGCGCCTACCGCCTGCTGCGCTGCGTCAAAAACCGCTTCGGCTCCACCAATGAGGTGGGGGTCTTTGAGATGAAATCCTCCGGCATGGTGGAGGTGGAAAACCCGTCCCTCGCCTTCCTCTCCCAGCGGGGGGAGGAGACCATCGGCTCGGCGGTAGTGCCCACCCTGGAGGGCAGCCGCCCGCTCCTGGTGGAGATTCAGGCCCTGACGACCACTACCAGCTTCGGCCTGCCGCGGCGTACCGTCAACGGCGTTGACTTCAACCGATTGTTGCTGGTGACGGCGGTGCTGACCAAGCGCGCCGGCCTGCGGCTGGGCAATCAGGACATCCTCGTCAACGTCGCCGGCGGGCTGAAGGTGAGCGAGCCGGCGGCGGATTTGGGTATGGCCCTGGCCATCGCCTCCAGCGCCCGCGATACCGGCGTTGACCCGGAGATGGCGGCATTAGGTGAAGTCGGCCTCAGCGGGGAGCTTAGGGCCGTCTCCCAGCTAGAACGAAGACTCGGCGAGGCCGCCCGCCTCGGCTTCAAGCGCTGCATCATACCTAAAGTAGGGTCTAAAATTCCCCCTCAGAAAGATATAGAAATAATTATCGCCAGCACTTTGCGGGAGGCGATAAACAGGGGGCTAGTGGGGAAGGCAAAAACTGGTGGGGAAGGTGAGGAAGACAAAATCTAGCTAGGAAGACTGAATATCAATTAGCCCGCTAAATAAATTTAGCAAGGAGCTATTTTACGAACCTATCCCCCTGCCCCCTTCCCTTGGGAAGGGAAGGGGGAGAAAAGAAAGAGGGGGTAAACCCCCTCTAGGACTCCCCCAGAACGGGGAAGTGTAGTTTAGAGAGGGGCTTCGCCCCTCTTCGCAGGCTACTCCCCTTTGGGGGGGGAGGGGTAAAGACTGCGGGCTAAGCCGTAGATGAGCCGAGGGCGGCGCGGGTGGGAACAGATAAAAACTGGGGGCGGGGAAGTGTGGTGATAAAAGCTGCCGCTGGGAGTGAAGGAGGAAATATAAAAATGGACAAGCAAGACGAACTCATACGGGCTTATGCAACCCTCAAAGCATTACGAACCAACATTGATAAAATGAAAGAATACAGCATTGAGGAAAAATATGTTATTGAATTTCATAATGTGCTCAGCAAACTAGAGGGTGTTGGGATAAATACTGCTGAATTCCGTATTCCAGATTCAGAAGTCAAACCACAAGTGAGAGCTTGGGTCGGAGATGTAACTAAATATTCAGAAGAAAAGTATATCCACAGACCGTATTTATTAACTAAAATCGACACCGTTCTTGGTTACTTTGAAATTATTACTTCCGAGAAACCAAAGAAAATCGGTTTTATTAAATCTGATGAATGATATGAAAACCTACTCTGAAAAACTCACCGCCATCATCGTCGCCGCCGGGGAGAGCCGCAGAATGGGCGGCGCGGACAAGATGTTCGCCAGGCTCGGCGGGAAAACAATTTTAGCCCGCGTGGTGGGCACCTTCCAAAAATGCGACCTGGTTGACCGCATCATCCTGGTGGTGAACGGGAAAAACGTCGCCAAGGCAAGCAAGCTGGTGGCGGCAAACCAGTGGGATAAAGTCACCGATGTCTGCGCCGGGGGAAAAAGGCGGCAGGACTCGGTGGCCGAGGGGCTAAAAAGGCTCAAAGATGAGGCATGGGTGCTTATCCACGACGGCGCCCGCCCGCTGGTAACACCCGACTTAATTTCCAGGGGGCTGGAGGCTGCCGAGGAGACGGGGGCGGCGGTGGCCGCCGTGCCGGTGACGGATACCATCAAGGTAGCGGAACCGGACGGGACCGTGCACCAGACGCTCCCACGTCAAAATCTAAGGGCCATACAGACGCCGCAGGTGTTCCGCACCGAAATCATTAAAAAAGCCTACCAGAAGGCGGGTGAAGACGTCACCGATGACGCCGCCCTGGTGGAGAAGGCTGGCTATAAGGTTAAACTCTACCCAGGCTCTTATGATAATATTAAGATAACCACCCCCGAAGACCTGGCTTTGGCCGGGGTGCTCGTGAAAAAGTATGAAAAATAATACGCGCACGGGTATCGGTTACGATGCCCACCCCCTGGTGGCGGGGCGCAAGCTGGTGCTGGGGGGGATAGACATACCCTTTGAGCGCGGGCTGGAAGGCTGGAGCGATGCCGACGCCCTGACCCACGCCGTCATGGACGCCCTGCTGGGGGCGGCGGCGCTGGGGGATATCGGCCACCACTTCCCGTCCGGCGACCCGCGCTATAAAGGCATCTCCAGCCTCGCCCTGCTGGGAAAGGTGAAAGAAAAGCTGGCGGAAAAGGGCTGGGGGGTGGTCAATATTGACGCCGTCATCCTGGCGGAAAAGCCACGGCTGGCAGACCTCATTGACCGGATGCGCCAAGGGTTAAGCCAGACCCTGAAAATCAATATCAGCCGGGTCAGCGTCAAGGCCAGCACGGCCAACGGGCTGGGCTTCATCGGGCGGGGCGATGGCATCGCGGCCATAGCGGTAGCTCTGATAGAAGGCGGTAGGGATGAAGATATTTAGCACCCTCTCCGGCCAGAAAGAGGAGTTTTTGCCCTCAGGCAAAGAGGTGAAGATGTACGTCTGCGGCGTCACCCCCTACGACGAAGCGCATCTCGGGCACGCCATGAGCTACATCATCTTTGATGTCATCCGGCGCTACCTCAAGTTCCGCGGCTATAAAGTGAAATACGTGCAGAACTTCACCGACATTGACGATAAGATTATCAACCGGGCGAAGGTGCGCGGCCTCTCCGCGCGCGAGTTGGCGGATAAATATATTGCCAGCTTCAAAGAGGACATGCGCTCGCTGAACATCATGCCGCCGGACGTAAGCCCCTACGCCACCCAGGAGATACCCAAGATGCTGGAGGTGATACAGGGGCTGATTGACAAAGGTTTCGCCTACGCCGTCAACGGCAACGTCTATTTCCGGGTGAGAAATGCCCCCGACTACGGCAAGCTCTCCCACCGCAGCCTGGATGCCATGATGGCCGGGGCGCGCATTGAGCCAGGGGAGGCCAAGGAGCACCCGATGGACTTCGTCCTGTGGAAGGCGGCCAAGCCCGGCGAGCCTTCATGGACCAGCCCCTGGGGGGAGGGGCGGCCGGGGTGGCATATTGAGTGCAGCGCCATGTCGCTACGGTACCTGGGCGAAAGCATTGACATCCACGGCGGCGGGCAGGACCTCATCTTCCCCCACCATGAGAACGAGATTGCCCAGTCGGAGGGCTTTACCGGTTTAAAGCCTTTTGCCAAATACTGGCTGCACAACGGCCTGGTGCAACTGAGCGGCGAGAAGATGAGCAAGTCCCTCGGCAACTTGATAACGATAAAAGAGGCCCTCGCCAAATACGGCGCCGACGCCCTGCGTATCTTCGTGCTCAGCTCGCACTACCGCAGCCCGCTGACCTACGCCGAGGAGGTGGTAGAAGCGGCGAAGGGTGGGGTTGAAAGATTGCTGCGGGTGATTTCCCGGGAAGAGCCGGAAGGCGGCCAGGGGAAAGCCCTTGATGCCAGGCCTTACTATGATAAATTCACTGAGGCCATGGACGACGACTTCAACGCCCCGCAGGCGCTGGCCGTACTCTTTGATTTAGCGCGGGAGGCAAATCAGGCCGCCGATGCCGGTGCTAGTATTAGCGATGCCAAAGAGGTTCTCTTGTCACTGGCCAGAGAAGTACTGGGGTTGAAACTCGAGGAGGCAGCCGCTTCCAGAGAGGTTGACCCCCAGACCGAAGCCCTGGTGAAAAATCTTGTTGAAGAACGCCGCCGGCTCCGCCAGGCCAAGAAATTCCAGCAGGCCGACGAGATACGGAAAAAGCTGGATGAAATGGGCATCACCCTGGAAGACACACCTAAAGGCACGGTCTGGAAGCAGAAACATTGACCTGATAAACCACAACCACCTATGGTCGGCAAGCCCTCTCTAAAAGCCAAAGCCTGCCACCTAGTCCGGCATTCCTAGTGTGTCACCAGCGGGATTGATGCAACGCTAGCCCTAAAGCTAGCCCTTGCCGATGCGGAATACCTTGGTACCACAGTTGGGACAAGTACCCTGCGTGGCCGGGCGCTTGTTCTTCAACGTCACCGGGCGAGGATTTCTGATTTCAACCTTCTTCCGGCACTTCATGCAGTAAGCTTGCATCGTGGCACCTCCTCTATGACTCTGCCAAGCAGCGTAGCAAACCTCGGGGTATTTGTCAATACCCTTAAGGCTAAAAGTTACAAAACTTTTGGCTTTTTCCCTACCCCTGCCCGCCTGCGGCAAATTACAAGCTAACCCGGAGCGACACTATGGAGAGGACGATAAAGATAATAGCCAGGGCTACGGTCAGCTGGAAAAGGGTCTTTTCCACGCCCCGCTTGGTGCGGTACACGGTATCGGCCTGGCCGAAGATGCCCCCCAGGCCGCCGCCGCGCGTCTGGAGCAGAACAATAAGCACCAGGGCCACAGCTACCACTATCTGAGCTATATACAGGTAAGTTGCCATGCCTATTCTCCACCTGCCGCTTCTAGGTCAGCCAGCTTCTTCTTCAGCACCTCGCTCGCCAGGCCAGGGTTGGCACGCCCCCCGGTCGCCCTCATCACCTGCCCGACCAGGAACTTCAGCGCCGCCTCCTTCCCCGCCCGGTAATCCGCCACCGGCTGAGCATTTGAGTTTATCACTTCCAGGACGGTTTGTTCAAGTTGAGCGGTATCGCTAATCTGGGTCAGGCCACGCTGTTTGATAATTTCTTCGGCGCTCTGGCCGGTATTGAACATCTCCATATACACTAATTTGGCAGTTGGTGTATTTATAACACCTTCGGAGTTCAATTTAGTTATTCTGGTGGTTTGGGCAGGCTCTATCTTTTTCCTGAATTCTTGGATGTCGATATTATTAGCATTAATGATACGGCTGGCCTCACCCAGGAGCCAGTTGATTATCTCTTTCGGCGATACATTTTTGTCAGATTTGACGCTCTCTTCAAAATAGTCGGCCATTCCCTTACTGTTGGTAATCTGGGTGGAACTGGCAACAGGCAGGCCGTACTCCTTCATAAAGCGTTCGCGCCTGGCCTCGGGCAGCTCCGGCAGTCTGGCCCTGACCTCTTCCACCCAGTCCCGGCTGATGACCAGGGGCGGCAGGTCCGGCTCCGGGAAGTAGCGGTAGTCATGGGCATACTCCTTGCTGCGCTGGGAGACGGTCTTACCCTCCGCCTCCACCCAGCCCCTCGTCTCCTGGACAAGCCTCTTACCCTCGGCCATAGCCCGCCGCTGCCGCTTGGCCTCATACTCCATGGCCAGATAGACCGCCTTGAAGCTGTTCATGTTCTTCACTTCCACCTTGGCGGTATAAGTGGTGCTGCCCTCGGGACGTAGGCTGATATTGGCATCGCAGCGGAAGCTCCCCTCCTCCATGTTGCCGGTGGATACCCCCAGGTACTGGAGAATGCTGCGCAGCTTGATGAGGTACTGGCGCGCCTCCTCGGGCGAGCGCAGGTCGGGCTCGCCGACAATCTCCATCAGGGGCACCCCGGAGCGGTTGACATCCACCAGGCTGTAGTCCTCGCCGCCCGGACCAGAGCGGTGCAGCAGCTTGGCCACGTCCTCCTCAAGGTGGACGCGGGTGATGCCTATTCTCCTGGTCTGACCGTCAATTTCAATCTCCAGCCATCCCTTCTGGCCGATGGGGGCATCGTACTGGGAAATCTGGTAGCCCTTCATCAGGTCGGGGTAGGGATAGTTTTTGCGGTCAAATTTCGTATAGTCGGAGACGGGGCAGTTTAAGGCCAGCGCCGTCATCATAGTGAACTCCACGGCCTGCCTGTTTATTACCGGCAGCACACCGGGCAGCCCCAGGCACACCGGGCAGACATGGGTGTTGGGCGGGGCGCTGGCGTAATCGGCGCTGCAGCGGCAGTACATCTTGCTCTTGGTCAGGAGCTGGGCATGTACCTCCAGCCCGATGATAGTCTCGTATTTTACCGCAATCTCCTGGGGCATAACACATCAAGTATAGCAATAATGCCCATGCCTGACAAGAAAATATTTTTCATATTAACAATCAAACTGGCCATTATATCGTTATAATAGTGTGGAGGTATTGACGATATATGAAAAAATTTATGGTGACAATAGCAGGTACTATTCTAATAATCGTCACCTCCTTAATGACAGGGTGTAACCAGCCTCTGTCGGAACCCGCCACAAAGACACCACCACTCAACTCTATCTCCGGTCACGTTTATGATGAGCGGGACGGAGCACCCATTAAAAACGCCTTGGTTCAGGTCGAACAAACGGGCATTCTCAATCCCCCCGGAATGCCGGTTGAAGCTGGCTCGCCAGTCCCCGTGCTCCCGGTGTATAACCCTCTAAGGGTCGAGGGCAAGACGACAGCAGATGGTAGCTACGCCATCACAGACCTGCCTTCCGGCTATTATTATTCCGTGACGGTTACTGCTGCGCGATATAACAAATATCTTGAAAGAATAGTCGTTGCCGATAATAGCAGCATAACCAAAGATTTCACGTTATACAAAGTATCCTCAATATCCGGACACGTGTACCGTGCTGAAGACGGCAAACCGCTGGCTGGGGCCGAAATACAGGTTTGGCCGGCGTTTGTCTCACCTTACAGGGCAACCACTGCCGCCGACAGCAGCTATACCGTAGACGCGCTACGTGACGGGCTGTGGACAGTTAGGGCGGGCGCGCCGGGCTACGTACCGAAAACCTATGACGGCGCCACCGGCACCTACGACTGGGAAATTACGTTTGGTGTAGCCACCCAGTATGGCGCCGATACTCCTAACATTGATTTCATACTTGAGCGAGGCGGTTCCATCACCGGCCAGATATACGAGCCTGACGGCGTTACGCCAGCAAAAGGGACACTTGTGACATACGTACAGACAAGCGGTATCAAGACCCCTGAGCTATTTAAGACAGACCTACCCCAGCCATATCCCCCATCGGTTGAAGCCGATGCCAGCGGCAGATATACATTAGCAGCTCTGCTCACTGGCACGTACGAACTCCAAGCCGTGAGATACACAGACGGCGCCACATCTTCTACCGCTCAAGTCAGTGTTGTCATCGGACAGAATACCATTCAGGACTTTATCCTGGGCAAGTAGAGCACGCTTCCAACCGCATGGCCCCAACTTCTGCCAGCATGAGCAAGGTGCTGATAACTATGCTATAATTCTGAATGCCTGGGGCCGTAGTTCACTCGGGAGAACGTCGCGTTTGCATCGCGAAGGTAGGGGGTTCGAATCCCCCCGGCTCCACCAAAGGTCACTTTTGCGAAACCGGCCTGCTCCCTCTCTTCTTTATCTCTAGCGAGATTCAACCGGCAGGATATCTTCCTTGATTTCAAATCCTCTGACGGCAGAATCTTAATACCCAGTTTGGCAACCAGGTCAGCCCTCTCTTCGAAGGTCGACTCCTGAAGATTCCGGTCACGGAGTTCCTTGAGCTCCTGCCGCAGTAGCTCAGCCTCGAAAATGCTGAGACCCCTGTGAGACATCTGTTCACGCACTCTGCCAATCTCTGATTCTGCCCTGGCAATGGCTTCACGGTTCTCGGTAAGCTTGATTTGGACTTCCTCAGGTGTGTAAAAACCCTTCTCCCAACCCTCCTGTACCTTACTGATTCGGAGTTTTGCCTGGCTTATCTTGAGTTGCTCCAGTTTGACGAGCTTTTCCAGGTCTGTGCTTTGAGATAATTCCGTCGTTAGTTGCTGCTCCAGCCACGCATCACTACTCAGCATAGCGCAGATTTCCTCCCAGATCTCGTTATCCCATGTTCCCGGAACAAATTTACTATAGGTGCAGGGGTCTCTCAACCATGAGCAGTAATGCGCCCGACAGTAGTAATAGACCTGGTCACAGCCTTTCTTCCGCAGCAAGACAGACATCGGCTTTCCACACTTGGGGCAAAGCATCCGATTCCGGAACAGTGCCTGTATCCTTTTGCCCTGCTTGCCCCGGCCGCGCCCTCTCTCCCTGAGATTGTTATTGGCTCTGAGCCACTGTTCTTCGGTGATAAGAGCCGGTACCTCAAAGGTTACCTTCTCTCCGTCCGGCTTTGGGCGCACCAAAGTCCTCTTTATACCCAGTGTTAAATCACCCAGGGGCTTTTCGGGATTTGGAACACGGCCATTGGCATTATATTCAGCCTTCCCCGTGTAACACCGGCGACCGGCGATCTTTATCACCGTCTTGGGTGCCCATGTTGTTCTTATAGGTGGCTCAATTTCCATTTCATTAAGCTTATGGGCAACCCAATAGGCAGTGCGGCCTTCATCTCCGAGCCAGACAAAAATCTGTTTAACCACCCAGGCCGGGCTTTTGTAAATTGGTTCTCCATCTGGTCCCAGTTCGTCTACTTCCCACCAGGCACGCAGTACTTTGGCTCTACCCGTGCGAGCCTCAATAATCTTTTCAGTACGGTAGATGTATCCGTAGGCTGCTCTGTGTGCCGGCGCTTTCCCCGCCAAAACGCGGGCAATGTTTCCTGCCAGGGCATTATCGCGGTTACATTTGACCCGTAGGGCGTTTGCCTGGGCCTGGATAAGTCTGGTTGTCTGGCTGGCCCAATCATTGCCCCCAGGGGCATCTCCGTATACCACCCGAATACCGTAGTAAGCACACTCTCTTTCGAAGGCTAACTGGTGGAGAGGGTCAGCGGACAGGCGTCCCTGGAAAGGAATAACAACAGCGGCTATGCGTCTACCCGCTATTAACTCTTTGCGCAGCCATATCATACCGGGGCGATTTAAATCCTCACTGGACTCAGAATCATAGATGACGTATTCCCTCGGCACGATGCCGCCGTGCTGTTTGGCCAGTTTCGCATTGGTAAGCAGGTACTCTCCCAATCGGTCGTTTTCCGCCTGCTCCCTGGTGGACTGTCTGTTATACGCTGCCCACCAATGCTGCTGTCTGAGGTCACACCCCGGGATTCCGAACCCTTCCTCATAGCCCGCGGTTTTTGCGGCCTCGCTGATGTAGTGGTCCAGACGCTCCTTGCTCATGACTTCCGCTACTTGGCCCATGTCTTCTCACCTCCTGAAAAGCCATTTTTGTATACTATCGTTTTCTCGGTTGGCGGTGGATTCCGGAAACTCCCATGTAGAAACTGCTTCACCAGTCTCCTGTTGCCCTATTCTTATAGAGTGCGACCATAAAGAACGCATATTGAAAGCCACTTCCACTACTTGAGCAAGAGACACCTCACTGTCATCGCCAAAGTATCGTACAGCAAGGTCACGGGTCTTGGCAATCAGGTCATTATCCATCTCTATGTCTAGTTCCACCATTTCCACGGCAATATCTCCACAGCCGCCTCAGGCTATCACGAACCAATCGTCTCACAGCTGTTATGCCCTGCCCTGGCCAGAGAAGCTCGGCCTCGGCTACAATCTGCCCCATCAATTCATCTCTTATTTTGAACCTTAATTTGCCCATTCGTTTCACTTTTTGTTAGATGGTTCAATCTCTGACTCCCAGTCTAACATAAGTATGGTCTGCATGTCAAGGGATAGAATCTGTGTTAATCTTACACTATTCAGCATATATACCCTTGACATGTAACCGCAAGTGGTGGTAAAATTACTTTCAAGAAAGTGGGAAAAGAGGAGTGTCGGAAATGATAAAAATTTCCCAGCAGATGCGGCGCGGTATGCTCTTAGATCTAGAGGAGAAGGGCATGTCTCACAAGGAACTGAAAATAAAGTATGGTATCAGCGATAACAGAACGTTGAAGAAGCATCTGGACTTGGCCGAAAGAGAGCGAGAGGCCAGACAGGCTAGAATCAAAATATTAGCTGATAACCAGGCAGAGCACTTAGGCCAATTGCGACAGCTAATTGAAAATTGGAAGGCTGGTATCAGAATACAACCCGTTACTATCCCTCCGTCGACAATGGCGCAATTTTTCCAATCGCTCCAGTCCAATCTTCTTTTCAATAGCCTGAGAAGCCACTTGCCCTTTCCAGCATTTTGGAGGCAGTACAGTGATTGGGAAGCGAAGTATAGACTATACATAGCTGGCTGTGAGCAATTACGGAGCGAAATTCAACAGATAGCTATTGACAAAACGAAGTTGAATTTCCAAGACGATATTAGCAAGACACGCCTCTCTCGAGAACTTATCGAATGGGTGCTTAATCATGTCCAGCATAAACTTGACAAAAAGGCAGCAGAAAAGGTGGAATTTCGCTGGCATACCCATAAAATTCAAATGGACAAGAATCCAGTTGAGGCCAGAGTCCTCGTTGCCTTGGGTCATGGAGAATTGTTAGCAGTCATTGGAAAGCAGGAGTTCGGACCTGAGTTTTACGAGGATAAGTGCCGAGTAATATCGTCACTCGTTTTGAAAACTGAAACTGTAGCTAATCTCTCGACCCTATTCGATGACTTGCACAATTTAGAAAGCAAGATCCAAGATTCTTTAGAGGAAATCCTGCTGAGGCGAGATTACATCATGTATACGTGTAAATATTGCCCGGGTCAGCCAAGGGTATTGAGATGACAAAGACTATACAAAACGATGAATAGTTCAATGTTAGATGAAAACAAGAAGAACCACTTCAAGAGTCTCTTCTAAGGTCACATGCTGTCTGTGATAATTCTGTAATCTCATACTCGTCTGTAGTGACGGGATAGTGACTTGACTTGTGTATATTCAAGATATATCAAAGTTACTAAATCCTGGGAGTTCCCATCATGCCGGTAGAAATTAACGGTCAGGTTTATTTTAGAACTCTGGAAGTGTGTAAAATGACAGGGATTAGCCGGGCTACTCTCCTCCGTTGGCTGAAGGCTGGTATCATTAAAAAGTTATCCAGGGATACAAGAGGGTGGAGATTGTTCACAGAGGGAGACTTGAGTAAAATCCGCGCGAAGGTAAATAAAATAGACATTAAAGAAGAATCTTAATCCGGGCGAGTCTTGGGAAGGGACTATAGACGATGCAGCAATAAACGTGATAATCTATGATTCGCCGGAATACTGATTTTCATATTCAAGATGACTGACGGGGAAAGAGATGCTTTTAAAATCAATCTATCAGAGCTGGGTCGTCAGTTACCGTCCATTCGGTAGCCAGCACCGGCGATTATTGTAAATAAGGGGGTTTTATGAAAAAGTGGCTATTGTATTCATGCCTTGCGGTTGCGGTCGTTTTGGTATTGGTATTCAGCGCCTGTGGTGGCGGCGGCAATACTGATGGCGGTAGTAAGTCCACCGCTCCGACGATTGCCAAGGTCAGAATATGGTTAACATTGAGCAATAATCCGGATGATGTGCACGTCACGACATTAACGCCGGCGCAGACGGTACAGGCCAGCATCTGGGCCAGAGGGACAACCCAGGAGAGTCTTACTTTCAAGGTTAATCTCACTTATGGTGATAAACTTACTACTCTGGCGACTAATGTGCATACTGAAGGCAGCGTCCAAGCGGTTGCCGTCGGTGGTTTCGCTACTCCGCTGGAAACGGGCGATTATACTTTCCAGGCGATTTCCGGCGCTTTCGGAAGTATCATCGGCTCCCTGGAGTTTACAGTGACATCTGCTACTACTGCAAGCGCTCCCCCGGCGACAACGCCGGTCTCGAGTCTCTCGGAAGAGCCGGACCAGGCGACCTTCAGTAAATATTTTAAAGATATGGGACTTGGCAAACTCCCGCCTGGCGGGCAATTACCGCTAGACCTCCAGCAAAATGTCGCCATTTTCTCTCAAGGAGACTTGATTTGTCTCTACGGCACCGTCATTCAAGAGGTGCAAATTTCCGCCCGAAATTATAACGTAGCAACAAAGCAATCAGTCGATGCCGGCGCTCCCCCGGCACCGCTGAAGCTTGGAGGATTTGGCGGCTCCAGCACACTTAACCTGTCAGCCGGGAAATACGAATACAAGGTCTATGTGGGTGATGTTCTCGTGGCGGTATTTCCTTTTGAGGTTTTAGCTGCTTCATCGCCAACATCGTCGGGACAGCCTGACGGGGCAGCCTTCAGTACATATTTTAAAGATATGGGACTGGGCAGAATTACTGGCGGCGGGGAAGTATCGCAGGACCTCCAGTTCAACGTTACTGTTTTTGCCGCCGGAGACCAGATGGTTCTTTACGGCAACATTATTAAGGAGTGTCCACAACCTCGTTATGAAATCTACTATGTGCAGGCCGATAAAGTAGTCAAAGGAGGAGGGCTTTCCCTCCCCACCGTTGAGCCCGGGTTTGACGCGGCGGGGTTTATTTCGGTAGACACCTTGGGCCTGCCTGTTGGGAATTACGAGTACAGAGTCTATATTGACGATGCGTTTGTAGCTGTATTTCCCTTCGAGGTGCGCTAAGTAGAAAGGGTAGAGTCGTCGATATCATCCTTCTGCTGAAGGTGTTGGAATGAAAAGACTGGCGCTGGTATTGCTGACGCTATCTGTGGTATTAATCCTGGGCTGTGAATCCGCCTCTAAACCGGATTCTTCGCAGGAACCGGTTACTACGTCCCCGACACCGATTGCATCTCCAATTGCCACATCTCAGCCTGCCCCATCGTTGAAATTGGAAGATTATAACGGCGGATTCTTCTCCATAAAGAAGCCGGTCGGCTGGGACATCGTCACGGCCGGCTCATGCAGCACGTTTGCCTTCTGCATTCGAGATAAAAAACACCCGGCAAATCAAATCTTCTATTTCAATGAACTAGGTCCTGTCTATTTAGCTGAGGAGCAAAAGACGATTGACAAGAACTATGTGGATATGGGTGGTTCCCTTCCTTCCTGGTTCGAAATGCCTGTCGTCAATCCGCTTACCCCGGAGAACTATCTTTCGAATTTTGAACTCATTGCCGATACAAGCAACGCTAAAAAATTCATGCAAGGATTTCCGGAGCTCAGAGATATAGAAATCATCTCGGTGGTTGGGGAGACGTCACCGATCCCCGGCGGACAAACTAAGACAATACGCGCCTTGTTCCAGCGGGGCGGGAAGCTGGGAGAGGGTTTATTTTACATCACGGTGGCTCCTCTCATTCCACTGACGGGCTTTGCCTGGGGCGGTACTGGTTTTGGTTATGTCATTACCGGTATAACCTCGATTAAGTCCGACTTCGGTTATTTACAGGAGACGCTTACACAAAGCCTGAGGAGCCTGAACATATCCCAGGCATATATCGATAACTGTCTGAACCAGCAGCAGCAACAATTGCAGGGAATACTCAAAGCGGGTAAGACCCTCTCCGAGACCTCGGATATCATCATGGATGTATGGGAAAGCCGGGACCGTTCGGAGGATATTATTTCTGAAAAGAGGAGCGACGCTATATTAGGTAACGAGCGGGTCTACAACCCGGATACGGGAAACGTCTATGAAGTGCCGCTCGGCTTTTATGATGAATATAATCTACACCGGGAGCAATACAACATGGACAATCTTCAACTGCTGCCTGATAACGATTGGAACTTATGGACGGAGCCCACCGAACCTGGTGATGATATTCACTGAGGAGTGATATTGGAACTGCTGTCGCTAATACGTTCTTTTCTGTACATTATCTAGACCACACCGTAACAATAAGATGTGCTGTGACCCTGTGTTAAATGCTCTTCGAGTCCGCTGATGAAGTACCTTCACTTTTGACTGAGTGCTGAACTAAGCGAGACGGCCACCAACTCCACTGCCCGGCGAGGGTAGCCAGCGCTGGTACCAAGAGCGCTCGGACAATAAAGGTATCAATGAGGACGCCGATGGCAATTGCCGCCCCAATCTGGAGAACGACCTGAAGTGGTGATGTCGTTAGAGTGGCAAAGGTGCCTGCCAGGATAATGCCGCAGGCCGTTATTACCCCCCCTGTATTGGCTACAGCACGAGCCACAGCCTCTCTTATTGGCCGCTGTTGCGTCTCTTCCCGAATACGCGAGACGAGAAAGATGTTGTAATCAGCTCCCAGCGCTACCAGAACAACAAAAATGAATATGGGTAACATATAAATCATACTGGGGTGCTTCATCACATCGAGGAAGAGCCAGGTAGTGATACCCAGTGTAGCACCATAGTTGAGGAGCACGGTGAGCACCATATAGAGAGGCGCCAGCAGACTGCGAAGCAGGATAATTATTACGATGAGTATGCCGGCAGTAGCTAGCCCGGTCACGCGTCCGAAGTCAGCATCATTGGTAAACATGATATCAGCGCGGGTAGCACTCTCGCCACCAAGGTAGTGAGAACTCCCCTTCAGCTCGGACGTATTGATACTTTCGTCTACCGCTTCCCTGAGTCGAGCTACCGTATTGATGGTGTCTGATGAATATGGGTCATTGCTGAGTATAATATTGACTCTGGCAGTGGTTCTATCTATGGAGAAATAGGTGTTGAGCAGATAAGCTGTAAATGGGCTGTTACCCTCTAGCCTGAACTCGCTAGCCAGCCCTTGCAGGTTATCGGCCAATGTACTGTTGACCTGCTTTAGCCGGGCGATGAGTGCCGGCAGGCTCTCAGGCTTGGCCACCATGATTTGGCCGGTTATTGAAGAGACTTCGGTCAAATTAGCTTCTGCCTGCTGGAAGTTCTGGCTTTGTAGAATGCCAGGGTACTGCAGGGCCAGCTTCTGCATTAACTTGCCGGAGGCCTTGAGTGTGGTGAGCTTCTCCAGCCCTCCGCCACTGGCCAGTTCCTCACCAAGACTGCGCGCCTGCACGGCCAACGCTGATAGCTCGTGAATCGGAGCAGAATAATAATCAACACGGGAGACACCGGGAACACTTTCTATTGATTGGACTACTCCTTCGACCGCTTGCAGCGAAGCGTGGTCAGTGATATTCCCCCGGGGCGACTCTATGAGGAGGTAGAGCGGCGAAAATTCGCCCACAGGGAAGTGCTCACCCATCACCCGGTAGCCCTGCACCGACTCGGCGCTCTGGGGCATCTGGCTGATGATGTCGGCGGAACGATTGAGATGGAATAGTGCTGAATACGGCAGTATAAGTATGACGATTATGGGCACAGCAACTACGACCGGGTGCTGGCTTACCCAGTTACTGATATTACCCCAGCCAAAGCTACCTTCCCGACGAGTGCCGGTAATCTTGGCTGGCCAGAAGAGGTATTTGCCGAAGAGTGACATCAGTGCCGGGACCAGAGTCAAGCCAGCCAGTAGGGTGATGGCGACTCCAATCGCCAGCGCGTATCCGGTGGTCTTGGTC
>Ga0315280_10003034_pt1 | contig 26284 bp, 15 predicted proteins | sample YL17G06_40_MG_FD_203697 | JGI IMG/M metagenome (GOLD analysis project Ga0315280, IMG submission 203697) | Sediment microbial communities from Yellowstone Lake, YNP, Wyoming, USA - YL17G06_40 | ecosystem: Environmental > Aquatic > Freshwater > Lake > Sediment | place: USA: Wyoming | collected...
ACTCAGTCACTGCCGTCATCCGTACTTCGGTCCCAGTCCCCACTGCAACTTTTCGCGCAGCGTCGAGAAAATGGGGCGGTCGCCATTCTGGACCAGGAGGAAGGAGTTGGCGGCGCGGCGGATTCGCACGCGGTCGCCGCGGGCCAGGCGGCCGCGCTCCTGACCGTCCAGCACCAGCATCGCCTCCTTCTGAAGGCCGCAGGGCTCCAGCACCACTTCGCTCTCCGGCCTGAGCACGATCGGCCGATGCGTAAGCGAGTGCGGGCACACCGGCACCAGGACCAGGGCCTCCAGGCGGGGGGCGAGGACCGGCCCGCCGGCCGCAAGGCAGTACGCCGTCGACCCCGTCGGCGTCGAGACCAGCACGCCGTCACCGAAGTAGGTGGTCACCAGTTCTCCGTCGACCGAGGCGGAGACGGCCAGCATGCGGTGCGGCACGCCGCCGGCGACGAGCACGTCGTTGAGGAACAGGTGCTCCTTCGGATCGCCGTCACGAGTCTCGCAGCGGGCCGCGAGCATCATCCGGCGCGACAGCGGCATCCGCCCGGCCGCAATCGCATCGAACTTCTGGCAGAATTCCTCGGCCGAGAACTCGGCCAGGTAGCCGAGTTTGCCCATGTTGATGCCGATGACGGGTATCTCCTGCCCCGCCAGCATGCGGGCGGCCCGCAGGATCGAACCGTCTCCGCCCAGCACCACGATCAGGTCGGCTGTGGTCGCCAGCGGCTGGTCCGAGAGTTCCATCGCGTCGATCTTGGCGCGGTCGCGCAGCCAGGGGCACAGCGTCTGCGACGCCTCGCGGGCGCCGGCCTTATCGGGGTTGACAAGAATCAGGACGTGTTTCACAGTTCGAACCTCCCAGCCATGCTGACCTCCTGCCGCGCGCCCTAAGACCCCATTGAAAGCGCTTTCGCGCGGGACGCGATGCCCTCGACGCCCAGCCCGGCGGCCGCTAACTGGGCGGCGCGCGAGTCCTGTTCCACCCACTCCTCCGGCACGGCCAGGCGATGGATCTTGCGCGTGTCCAGGCCGCGGGCCTCGGCGGCCTCGAGCACGGCCGACCCGAACCCGCCGGGAAGCGTGTGGTCTTCGACCGTCAGGATCCACGGCTGTGCCTGGACAAGGCTGGCCAGGAGTTCCGCGTCAACGGGCTTGGCGAACCTTGCGCTAACGACTGTCAGGCGTCGGCCCTCATCTTGGAGCCGCGCGGCCGCCTCCATCGCGGCGGCCACGGTGGCCCCGAGGCCGAAGATGGCGCCGTGCTTGCCTTCTCTCAGGACGGCCGCCCGGCCCGCCGCCACCGGTTCGGCCGAGAAGTCCGCCGCCGGGACCTGGTCGCGTGGATAGCGGATGGCCCACGGCCCCCCCGCCTCCAGTGCCGACCGGAGCATCCCCGCCAACTCACCGCGGTCGGCCGGCGCCGCCAGCATGAAACCCGGCAGGTGCCGCAGGTACGCCACGTCGTACAGGCCGTGATGCGTCGGCCCGTCGGCCCCCACCAGGCCCGCCCGGTCCACCAGCAGGACCACCGGCAGGCCCTGGATCGAGACCTCCTGGAACAACTGGTCGTAGGCCCGCTGGAGGAACGTTGAGTAGATGCCGACGACCGGCCGCAGCCCCCCCCTGGCCAGCCCCGCCGCCAGCGCCACCGCGTGCTGCTCGCAGATGCCGACATCGAAGAACCGGTCCGGAAACCGGTGAGCAAACCGCAGCAGGCCCGTTCCCTCGGGCATGGCGGCGGTGATGGCGACGATCCGCGGGTCGGCTTCGGCCAGGCGCATCAGTTCGTCGACGGCGGCCTGCGTCCAGTCGCCCGCGCGGGGACCGTCGGGCTCAGCGACAATCTGCCCGTTGTGCTCCGTGAACGGCTTGGCGCTGTGCCAGGCCTCGGGCTTCTCGGCGGCCGGGCCGAAACCGCGGCCCTTGCATGTATTCACATGCAAGAATATCGGCCCGCCGAGCCGCCGCAGTTCCTCCAGGGCCTCCAGCAGCGCCCGGACGTCGTGGCCGTCGACCGGCCCGAAGCACCGGTAACCCAGGTGCTCGAACATGTGCCCGGGCACCACGGCTTCCTTGAGCGACTCCTTGACGGCGTGGATGGCCTTCGAGAGCGACTCGCCCAGCGGCAGGCGGTCGAGCACCTCGTGCACGTCCTGCTTCAGTTGGTCGTAGGCGGGCGTTGTCCGCACCCGCGTCAGGTGCCGCGCCAGTGCCCCGACCGTCGGGCTGATGGCCATCTGGTTGTCGTTGAGGATCACCAGGAGGTCGGCGCCGAGATCGCCGGCGTGGTTGAGGCCCTCCAGGGCCAGGCCGCTGGCGAGGGAGCCGTCGCCGATGACGGCGACGGTCCGCCGGCCGCTGGCCGCCGCCTTCTCGGCCAGGGCCAGGCCCAGGGCCGTCGAGATGCTCGCCCCGGCATGGCCGGTGCGGAACAGGTCGTACGGGCTCTCGGCCGGGCTGGGGAACCCGCTCACCCCGCCGGGGGTGCGGAGGCGCTTGAACGCCTCGCGCCGGCCCGTCAGGATCTTGTGGGTGTAACACTGGTGCCCGACGTCCCAGACCAGGTGGTCGCGCGAGAAGTCGAAGATGCGGTGAAGGGCCAGCGTCAGTTCGACCACGCCGAGGTTGGAGGCCAGGTGCCCGCCCCTCTCGGCGACGGTGGCCGTGATCAGCGCGCGGATTTCCTGCGCCAGGCGCTCCAGGTCCGCCGGGCCCATGCCCCGCAGGTCGCGGGGAGATTCAACATGATCCAGAAGACGGTCGGCCAACGGAATCCCCTCGCCACGTACCGGTCATCATCGGAGCGACCCACGCGCGACCGGCAAGCCGGGTGGCTAAAACGTCCGTTCAACTACAAATCTTGCCATATCTCCGAGCAAGTCGGCCTGGTGGTCGAACGGGCCCAGGGCATCGATGGCCCGGTCGGCTTCGGACCGGGCCCGCCGCCGCGCGGCCTCGATCCCGTAACAGGTCACATACGTGAGTTTCCCGGCGGCCGCATCTTTGCCGGCCGTCTTGCCGAGCACCTCCGTGGAAGCGGCCGCGTCCAGGATGTCGTCGGCAATCTGGAACGCCAGGCCCAGGTGCGAGCCATACGCCCGGAGGCTGCGTTCGAAATGCTCGCTGGCCCCGGCAACGATCGCGCCCATGACGGCCGCCGCCTCGATCATCCTGGCGGTCTTGAGGCGGTGGATGATCTCCAGGAGCGTTTCGTCGTTCAGGCGCTGGCGCTCGGCCTTGAGGTCCGCCACCTGTCCTCCGACCATGCCCGCGGCCCCCGCCGCCAGCGCCAGTTCCGCCACGAGGCGGCGGGCCCGCACGGCATCCGGCACGTACGAGGCCAGAACCGCAAACGCCTCGGTCAGCAGGCCGTCGCCCGCCAGGATGGCCATCGCCTCGCCGAACGCCTTGTGGCACGAAGGCCGCCCGTGCCGCAGGTCATCGTTGTCCATCGCCGGCAGGTCGTCGTGGATGAGCGAGTAGGTGTGGACCATCTCGACGGCGCAGGCGGCCGGCATGGCGGCGTCGGCCGACCCGCCGCACGCCTCGGCGGCCAGGAGCACCAGGACGGGCCGCAACTTCTTCCCACCGCCCAGGGCCATGTACCGCATCGCCTCGTAGAGGTCGCGGCTGGGCTCGTCGGGCGGCGTAAGAAAACGGTCGAGCGCGAGGCGGACCGTCTCGGCCCGCTCCCGCAGAACGTCGGCCACCGATTTCCGCTCCGGCGGAACCATGACCCTTCCGCGCACACGCCCCCCTCGCAGTCCGCAACCTGTCACAACGCGGAATCGTATCACCGCAGGTAGGCAGTCACAAGACCAAAAAGCCACGGACAGATAGGGTGGAGGCTGGACGCTCCAGACTGTACGCACGGCGGCGCACTGCCTGTACAGTTGCTTCAGCCTGCGGCCTACGGCCTGCCTTTCGCCCTTGCCTGCGCCCTCAGTCCCCACGTCCCCCAGTCCCTACGTCCCTACGTGCCTCAGTCCCTACATCCCTCGCCGCAGGCAGTTTGGACTTGAGACTCTCGGCGATTGTGCTAGAATGTGTTGACTTTCCGGGGCCGTAGCTCAACTGGGAGAGCGCCTGGTTCGCAATCAGGAGGTTGAGGGTTCAAGTCCCTTCGGCTCCACCACTTGCCATCCGCCCTCGCCCGCGAGACCGGGGGCGGTTTTCTTGCGCCGGCGAATCAAGCGCGCAGAGGCACTTCCTCTCAGAGATTCTCGTTTTCCGGTTTGAGGGCAAGATTCACTACCAAGGAGCAAGGACTGGTGCCCACGGCCAGACTTCGTTCCACAGAGTCTTTCTGGCAGCCTCACTGGTCAGGCAACCATCTAAAGAAGTACGGATCAGAAGAGCCGCCGCGCCAGGTGGCGTTGCAGGTCCAGGCGTTGGTGCTCGCGCTCGACCCGCACGGGCTGACCGGGTTGGGCGGGCTGGCCCTGTTTCGTCGTCGCCGCATGTGATCGCTGTAACCCTACTTTCGCAGCGCCTCGATGGCATCGGCCACCTTGTGCCGGAAGGTCTTCCAGTCCGCGGGTCCGAAGAGCGGGTCATGCTCGCGCTGGCCCAGTTTGAAGGCGGCCATGCGGCCGGCGATAAGTTCCTCGGCGGCCCTGGCGGCAGGCGTGCCGGACTTCTCCTTCGCCAGCCGCGCCAAGGTCAGCAGGTGGCGGTAATCGTCCAGGCCCTCGCGCAGTTGCTCGAAGTGGACCGCCGGCACGAGTTGCCCATCGGGCGTGGCGTTGCACCAGGCGTAGTCGTCCTCGCGGCAGTCGAGGGCGTAGTACGGGTCGCCCGCCACGCAGTTCCAGTGCCACGACACCCGGAACTTCATATTGAACTGTTTGGCCGCCTTGTACATGTAGTCGCCGAAGGTCCAGCGGCTGCCGCCGTTGTAGAACGCCCAGTCGCTGCCGGCGCCGTGGAGCAGGTTGACCGAGTCCTCATCGTGGCCGTTCCAGTCGGCCGCGTGCAGGGCCTTCGAGAGGCGGAAGTGCGGGTCATTGGCATCCTTGCCGCTGAAACTGCTTGCCGCCGTGAAGTACGGCGGCCCCTTCGGAAACGCCTTCCGGTAGGCCTCGGCATTCTCGGCCGAGCGCCTCAGGTCGTCGCCGATCGGCTCATCGCCCAGGTTCCAATACACGGGCAGCCACCCCTCGGCGTCGGCGTGCTTCTGGATCTCGCCGAACAGGGCCTTGATGAACTCGCTGTAATCCGAGAACCCCGCTGCCTTCATCTTGTCGGTGTCCTGGTAATACATGTTGATAGCCAGGCCGCTGCCGTACGAGACCACCGCCAGAAAGCCGGCGTCCCTGGCCATCTTCATCTGCGCATCGGCGGCCGTGAAGTCGAGGACAGGTTTGCCCTCCTTGAACCCCTTGTACGCGACCGCCGGGATGCCGCTGAAGGTCGTGAAGCCGTACTCGCGCATCTTGCGGAGGCTCTTGGCGGTCATCTCGCGGTTGAAGGCGGCCGACGCCGGATCGTCGCCGTACCAGGGCGTGCCGATGGTGTAACTCCACGGCCCTGCGGCAACGTCCACCGGATCGAGCGTGCCGCTACGGACGGTCAACTCCAGCGGCACTTCCGCCGCCGCGCCCTTTTCGGACCGGATCGTCACCTTGCCCTTGTACGCGCCGGGCTTGGCGTCGGCGGGCGTCCTGACGGTCAGCCAGAACCGCCGAGCGACGCCCTTCGGCACCTGTGCGACGTTGGACGGCATAATGAGCCGCGGGCTGATCGTGTAGACCGATCCCTCCATGGTCACACGACTGATGCGGTACGAGACGAAGCCGATGTCGACCGCGGCGGCGGGGATCGTCCCGGCCGGGCCGGCCAGGTCGCTCACCGTCACCGTCACCCCGCCCAGGTCCTGGAGCGGCACGACGGCCACCGTCACCGCCTCGTACTGGCCGGCGAAGGCCTGGGCGGCCAGGGGCTTGCCGACCTCGTCCTTGAAGGGCGTATCGTTATAATTCACATCCTTCATGCAGTCGCGCTGGAAGACCGCGCAGCCGCGCGCCTTGTCCTCGGCGCTTGGGTCCAGCGGGTCGCCCGTCGGGCGCGGAAGGATGCGTTTGAAGTAGTTATCGAAATAGAACCTTCTCTTGGCCTCGACGTACTTGAGGAACGCCTGGCCCTCGGCCGCCTTCTCGACGGGGAAGATGACGACGGCCGACACCGAGCAGCCCCAGTTCTCGCCCTGGAATTCCAGGTTCAGTTGCCCGTCGGTCACCTCGACGTCGAAGGTCTTCTCATGGAAGTACGGTTTCTGGTACTTGTCGAAGGTGTCGTCGGCGGGCATGTCTTCGGTGTTCCAGAAACGGAAGTACTTCTTCTTGAACTCGTCGAAGTCCATCGTGTCGGCGGCCACCTCTTTGCCCTCGGCCAGGACCGCGCGCTTGCGGTACACCTGGTATTCGCCCCAGAACGCCGACGGGCTGTCGATGTTCATGAAGACGCGGTACTTGCCGTTGGGCACGTCGACCGCCAGGCCCCCCGACTCGATGCAGATGAAGTCCTGGTATAGCGGGTCCGGCTGAAGGGCGTCGAACGACCGCCAAACCTTGGCGTTCTTCAGGCCGTATCCCCGGCCCTTACTGTAGATCGTGGCCGGCGTCACCGGCGTGAAACCTTCCATGACCGGGCTGGTGCCGGTACCGAGATCGAACGCCAAGAGGCCGTCAAAGACGGCTTTCCGGGCCGAGTCGTCGCGGTCCAGGCGGATATTATCGACGAAGAGCGGCGCGGGGGGCTTATCGCCCACGCTGAACACGAGCCGCGTGACGCCGCCGAGGATCAGCATGCGGCCGGGCCGCGACTTCTCACCCACGTACATCTGCTTGACGGGCAGGATGAACGTGCTCTGGCCCGGCGGCACGACGGTCGTGTAGTTCACGCGGGTCCAGTAGTCGCGCGTAGATGTATCGCGAATTTCAACATAGAGTTCCAGCGGGTCCTTGGCGTCGGTGTACAGGTCGGCCTTGAGGAAATCGTAGCCGGTCCAGTCCTGCGGCCCGTCCATGCAGACGTAGGACTTGTCGATGCGTAGGGCCTTCTTGCCGTCGGTCGCGTGCTCCTCGACGATTGTGCCGCCGTCGAACGGGTTCTTCTCCTCCAGCGAGGCGACCGGTTTGACGGGCGGCCCGGACGCGACCGCCTTCCTGGCCTCCAGCGGCGTGCCGCAGGCGTAGCAGGTTTTCCATTCGGGCATGTTCCGGTAGGCGCACTCGGGGCACCGCACTGCGCCGGGGCCGATTTCGCCCGGCGGCGAGATCGGCGCCTCTTCCTTGTCCAGCACCGGCTTCTCGGTGAGCGCCGCGTCATCGCCGACCTTCTCGAGCGACACGTCGTCGATCCAGAAGTAGCCGGGGGCCATCAGGCCGAACGACACCGCCGCTTTCTTCTTCTCCTTGACCTCGCCGACGTACGTGAGGCGAGTCCAGCCGAAGGTGCCGTTCTTTTCGAGTTGGATGTACTTATCGTTGAACATGAACTCGGTGGTCCAGTTCCATGTTCCTGTCGAGATGTCGAGCCCGCGGAGGTAGGCCGTGGTGCGATACCTCCCCGGCTCCAGTTCAACCTCCTGCCTGGCGCGGATCTTGGCCCCGGCCCCGCCCACCATGAGGCAGGAGTGCTTGCCCGTGCGGGCCACGCGGCCGACCGCGAAGTCGCAGTCGCCCTCGTACTTCCAGCCGCCCCACTTGGCGAAGACCAGGCCGAACTGGTCCCTGTCCTTGGGAATCTCGAACGAGGGGTCCTCGAGCAGGTTCGGCCCGGCCAGGACCGCGCTGGGTGAAATCGACACAAGGACGACGGTCAGCCATACCCGGACAGAGGCGCCCATGAGGCTCTCCTTTCGCAAGCGACGGGCAATTCTCTCCGATGGCGACGGGAATGTCCAGCCTCCTGCGGCAAAAGTGCGTTGACATCCCGCCCCGGCGATGGACAATGACTCCGACGCCAATCGGCACGACGCTACCCAGGTCTGACGATCAAGGAGCAGCCATGGCCCAAGCATCTCTCGGCGCAGGCGGCGTGACGGACGTCCATGCAGCCCGCCTCTTCAACGGCAGTTGCCTGGCCCTCACGAGCGGGTCCGTCATGTTCGCCGTCACGGGCGACATCATGGGTGTCCTCAAACAGCAGTTCATCCTCGACAACGCGCAGATCGCCTTGATCATGAGCGGCGGCAGTTGGGGGTTCATCTCCGCCATGTTCATCCTCGGGCCGCTCTGCGACGCCCTGGGCATGCGGCGGCTCCTTTACTTCGCGTGCTTCTCGCAGGCCCTCGGCATTCTGCTGATGATCCTGGCGGGAACCGGCCTCCTTGCGCTCGTGGGCGGCGGGTCTTCGGCCTTCGCCTGCGGGATGCTCTTTGCGGGCACCCTCATCAACGGCCTGGGGTCGGGTGCGGTCGAAGCCGTCTGCAATCCCCTCATCGCCACGATCTATCCCGACAAGAAGACCCACAAACTCAGCCAGTTCCACATGTGGTTCCCCGGCGGCATCGTCATCGGCGGCCTCATCGTCTACCTGTTCACCCACATCAACCTGAACTACTGGCAGTTGAAACTGGCCGTGCCCCTGCTGCCGACGGCGGCGTATGGAATCATGTTCATCCGCGAGCACTTCCCCGTGACAGAGCGCGTGCAGGCGGGCGTCTCGTTCGGCGGCATGTTCAAGGAAACGCTCCTCAGGCCGCTGTTCCTGGTGCTCCTGGTGTGCATGCTGATGACGGCCTCGCTCGAACTCGGCCCGATGCGATGGATTCCGGCGGTCCTCGAGGCGGGCGGCATTCCGGGCATCCTGGTCCTGGTGTGGGTCACGGGCTTCATGGCCGTCCTGCGGCTCTTCTGCGGCCCGGTGGTCAAGGTGCTGACGAACACGGGCCTCCTGCTGCTCTCGGCCACCGTGGCCGGAGTAGGGCTGCTGCTTTTGAGTTTCCCGGCCAGCATCGTCGTGGTCGGCCTGACGGCGACCGTCTTTGCCTTCGGCGTGTGCTACTTCTGGCCTGCGATGCTCGGAACGGTGGCCGAGCGGGTGCCGAAGGGCGGCGCCCTGGCCCTGGCGATCATCGGCGGTACGGGCAGCCTGTTCGTCGGCGCCGTCACCGCCCCGGTGATGGGCTGGATCGCCGACAAGTACCTCCACCAGGAATTGGTCTTCAGGGGGACCGTCGACGGCAAGGCCTTCGACCGGGAGACCGAGACCGCCGCTCTGCTGAAGGAAGTCCAGACCGCCTACACCGGATGGCGGGCGACCCTCAGCGACTCGAAGAAAGACCAGATCACCAAGGGCGAGATTGACGAGGTCCTGAAGTCAACCGCCCAGGTGCTCGAAACACAGCAGACCGCCCGCGCCCTGCCGGAACCCGACACGGCCAACGCCCTGCGAGTCGCCATCAAGAACGGTCCGCCCGACGCGCTGCCGGATTCAGCCCCGGCGGCCACAAAGGAAGCCCTGGCTGCCAAGAAAAAGGCCGGGGCCGTCCTCAACCCCGCCGACAACAAGGGCGGCCTCATGTCTTTCCGCTGGGTCTCAGCGGTCTCGATTGTCCTGGTGATCGTCTTCGGCATCATGTTCATCCAGGACCGTCGCCGCAGGGGGTACCGGGCGGAGAAGATCGTCACGGACCAGGCATGAGCCGTTGGTCCAGCCACCGCTATCTCGCCCGCTTGCCTGTGCGTTCTCTGCGTCCGTTGCGGTGAAAGGAAATCGGGGATGATCTCGAAACAGGAACGAAGACACCTGCGCGACCTGGCGAAGCGAGTGGCGGAGGCGGCGGCCAGGCCGATCATGGCCGAGCGCCGCCGCCTGTGGAAGTCGCACAACAGCCTGCGGCCGGTGCGGCCGATGATCCTGGTGTTCCCGGAGGGGTCGTGGCGCGAGCTTCTGCCCGATGCGGCGCTGCGGTGCAAGGACAAGGCCGCGCGGGGCATCGAGTGGAACCTGCTTCATCGCTTGTACACCTGCGAGCATTTCTTCGACGACACGGTCATCGAGAAGGAATGGGTTGTCCATAAGGTCATCAAGAGCACGGGTTGGGGCCTGGAACCGAAATGGCGGGAGGCCCCGACGGCCACCGGGGCCGGGGCGTTTGAGCCGGTGATCCACAAGGCCGCGGACCTCCGGAAACTCAAGTTTCCCGAGATCTCGGTCGACCCGGAGGCGACGGCGCGGGACCTCGCCGCCGCGCAGGATCTCTTCGGAGACATCCTCGACGTGAGACTGAAAGGGGTGGCCCACGTCTCATTCCACCTCATGAACCAGTACACGCACCTCAGGGGGTTGAACGAGGTCATGATGGATATGTATGATAATCCATCGATGCTGTGCGACGCGATGGCCCTCCTGGAGGAAGGGCACCGGCGGCTCATCAGGCAGTACGTCGCCCTGAACCTCCTGAGCCTCAATAACGACGGCACGTATCATTCATCGGGCGGCGTGGGGTATACCGACGAGTTGCCGGCGGCCGGTTTCGACCCCGAGCGCGTGCGCCCGCGCGACATGTGGGCGTCGGCCGAGGCCCAGGAACTGGCGCAGGTCTCGCCCGACATGCACGCCCGGTTCTCGATGGCGTACGAGAAGCGGCTCCTGGCCCCGTTCGGCCTCAATGGCTACGGGTGCTGCGAGGACCTGAGCCTGAAGTTGGACGACGTCTTCACGATTCCGAACATCCGGCGGATTTCCATCTCGCCGTTCGCCAGCGTCGACCGCTCGGCCGAGAAACTGGGCGCACGGTACATCTTCTCGTGGAAGCCCAACCCGGCGCACCTGGTCGGGCGGTTCGACCGGCAGGCACTGCGGGCCTATATCGGCCACACGCTGAAGGCGGCCCGCGGGTGCGTCCTGGAGATGATCCTTAAGGACACGCACACGTGCGAGAACCATCCGGAGCGGTTCACGGAGTGGACGCGCATTGCCCGGGAGTTGATCGAGAGCCGGTAGCACCTCACGGCGTTGCACGGCAACTCCAAGTTGCCCTGGATTCTGCGTTACGGATGCCGCCGGGCACGTCAAGAGGCCGTGCAGACCCTTGATTCCGATGATTACTTGCGGCACACTTATGGCGGCTACCGTGTTCAAAAAGTGTTTGCCGTGCCAGGACAGGGGGGCTGAGGGTCTAGGTACCCCAGGAGACACGGGATGATTCGGGCGGCCTTCCGAGAGGGGTGGACGGCACTGGTGGCAGCGTTTCTGCTGGCGGTGCCGGTGCTGGGCGCTGATCCTGGGTACTATGCCAAAAAGGCGACGTGGCAGGAGACGGTGCAGGCCTCGCGCGAGGCCATGATGAAGGAGCCGCCCGCCGCTCAGGCTAAGCAGGCGGCCGCCCCGGCCAGGGCCGGGGCCGTCCAGTGGGGGCCGTGGCATCTGATCGGGCCGTTCTACCCCAAGGAAGGTCGCGGCTTCTCGGTTGTCTTCCCGCCGGAGCAGGGGGTTGAACTCTCGAAGACTTACCAGAACATGCGCTGGGTGGCCCACCCCGAGTTTGCCGACGGTGTCGTTCATACGCTCCAGGCCGGCTCGAACGGTTCCACGTACCTTTACCGCACCATCGCGGCGGCATCTCCCACGAATGTCACCGGCTACTTCGGCAGCGATGACGGCCTGGTGGTGTGGCTCAACGGCAAGAAACTCATCTCGAACGACGTGCCGCGCGGCCCGGCCCCGAACCAGGACACCGCGCCGCTGGCGCTGGTGGCTGGCGAGAACAAGTTGCTGCTGAAGATCTATAACATCAGCGGGGGGCACGGGTTCTATTTCTCGACCTCTCGGACGCCGGCCGCCGGGGCGGCCCCGGCGCCGACCCCGTACGCGGAACTCTGGAACTTGGTGGCGCGCGATTTCCGCGACGGCCGCGCCCTGCGCGAGATGGCGTGGGAGAAAGAGGACAATATCTGGACCGCCGACTGGCCCCCCGGGAACCCGGCGGCGATTGCTCAGCGATACGTCGAGGCGATGCGCAGCCCGGTCCAGGCCGCCAAGGCCAAGCCGTTGGTCGCCAAGGCCAATGACTCGGCCGGCCTCCAGGCCGTGCGGCAGATTTACTACAAGTCGCGCGAAAACGCGGAGACCCGGGCCGTCGCGGGGTCCTTCAATTTCGACGCCCTCGAAATGGCCATAAGCGACCTGATGGAGACCTTCCCGGACAGGTACACGAAGGGCAAGGATTTCCTGGTCCGCCTCGAATCGCTGCACAAGGCGTACAACGCAGCCAAGACCGCCAATGATCAGGACAAACTGACCTCGTTGGGCAGCGACCTGGATGCGCTTCGGAGAGAGGCCCTCATGGCCAACCCGCTCCTGGATTTCGAGCGGCTCCTTGTGGTGAAGCGCGGCGTGCGGAACCTGGGCCTGCCGCAGAACTGGCAGGGAAACTCCACCATCTCGCAGAAGGGCTACGACAACGAGATCGCGACGCTCTCGCCGCTTTCGCCCCAGGGCGAACTCAAGACATTCTACAAGCCCGCGGGCGGCGAGTTCGTCGGCGACATCGACCTGCACTGGGACGCCGGCAAACTCCTCTTCTCCATGCCCGGCAGCCTGAACCGCTGGCAGGTCTGGGAAATCAAGACCGACGGCACAGGCCTACGCCAGGTGACCAAGGGCGACCAGCCCGACGTGGATAACTACAGCGGCTGCTACCTGCCCGACGGCCGCATCATTTTCTGCTCGACCGCCTGCTACCTGGGCGTCCCCTGCGTCGGGGGCTCCGACCACGTCGGGTCGCTTTACATCCAGGATGACCAGGGCGGCAACGTGCGGCAACTGACCTTCGACCAGGACCACTCGTGGTATCCGCGCGTGCTGAACAACGGCCGCGTCATCTATACTCGGTGGGAATACAGCGACATTCCGCACTACTTCTCGCGCCTGCTGTTCGAGATGAACCCCGACGGCACGGCCCAGTTCGAGTACTACGGCTCGAACTCGTACTGGCCGAACTCGACGTTCTACGCCCGGCCCATCCCCGGCCACCCAACCAAAGTGGTCGCCATCGTTTCGGGCCACCATGGCGTGCCGCGCATGGGTGAACTCGTGGTTCTCGACTCGGCCCAGGGCCGCCACGAGGCCGCCGGCGCCGTCCAGCGCATCCCGGGCTACGGCAAGAAGGTCGCTCCGACGGTCGCCGACGGCCTGGTCGAGGGGTCGTGGCCGAAGTTCCTGCACCCGTTCCCGCTGAGCGATAAGTACTTCCTCGTGTCGTGCAAGATGACTGGCTCGTCGGACTGGGCGGTGTACCTGGTCGATATCTTCGACAACATGCTCTGTCTGCGCGACGAGCCGGGCTACGCCCTCTTTGAGCCCATTCCGCTCAAGAAGACGACCATGCCGCCGGTCATCCCCGACAAGGTCAAGCCCGGCTCCAAGGAGGCGACGGTTTACCTGGTTGACGTGTACCAGGGCGCGGGCCTGCGGGGCGTGCCGCAGGGGTCGGTCAAGGCCCTGCGCGTCTACAGCAACCACTATGCGTACCGAGGCATGGGCGGGCACATCGAGATCGGCATCGACGGGCCGTGGGACTGCAAACGCATCCTCGGCACGGTGCCGGTGAACGAGGACGGGTCGGCCCTGTTCAAGGTGCCAGCGAACGTGCCGATTGTGGTGGAACCGCTCGATGCCGAGGGCAAAGCCCTCCAGGTCATGCGGAGTTGGTACACGGCGATGCCGGGCGAATTCGCCTCGTGCGTCGGCTGTCACGAACCGCAGGCCAACGGGCCGCCATCGCGGCACGCGATGGCCGTCGCCAAGCCGCCGGTTGAGATCCAGCCGTGGTACGGCCCGGCGCGGCCGTTCAGTTTCCCCCGCGAGGTTCAGCCGGTCCTCGACAAGTTCTGCGTCGGTTGCCACGACGGCAGCCCGCGGGCTGACGGCAAGAAGGTCCCCGACCTGCGGGCCAAGGATAAGGCGCCCGCGTACCGGGGCCGCTTCACGCCCTCCTACGAGGTGCTTCACCGGTACGTCCGGCGGCCGGGGCCGGAGAGCGATTATCACCTCCCGGTGGCCGGCGAGTACCACGCCGACACGAGCGAACTGGTCCAGATGCTCCAGAAGGGCCACCACGGCGTCAGACTCGACGCGGAAGGCTGGGACCGCATCTTCACGTGGATAGATATGAACGTTCCGTGCCACGGCACGTGGAGCGAGAACCGCGGCATCGCCCGCAAGGGCCATGACCGCCGGCTCGAACTCGCGAAACTCTACGCCAACCTCGACGTGGACCCCGAAGTCTATCCGGCCCGCGAGGCCGTGGCGATAACCCCGGTAACGCCTGATCCGGCACCGGAAGCCCCGGTCGCTACGGTCTCGTGCCCCGGCTGGCCGTTCGACAGGGCGGAGGCGGTGCGCCGGCAGGCCGCAGGCGGGCCGCCATCGCGCTCGGTCGACCTGGGCGATGGCGTCAAACTGGACCTCGTGCGGATTCCGGTGGGCGACTTCGTCATGGGCGATGCGGCGGGCGCGGCCGACGAGCGGCCGCTCACGCGCGTCCGCGTCGAAAGGCCCTTCTGGATGGGCAAGTTCGAGGTCGCCAACGCCCAGTACGCCGCCTTCGACCCGCTGCACGACAGCCGCGTCATCAGCGTTTTCAACAAGGACCAGTCGTCGCCGGGCGAGATCGCGAACCGGCCGATGCAGCCGGTCATCCGCGTGTCGTGGAAGCAGGCGATGGCCTTCTGCCGGTGGCTCTCGGACAAGACGGGCGAGAGGTTCACGCTGCCCACCGAGGCACAGTGGGAATACGCCTGCCGGGCCGGCACGAATACGCCGCTCTATTACGGCACGTGCGATGCCGACTTCGGCAAGTTGGCGAACCTGGCCGACCAGCGGATCCTCAGCCTGTGCCGGGGCGATTCGCCCAAGTGGATCCCCTGCGTTGCGACCGTCAACGACGGCTCCGTCGTCACGGACAATGTCGGCAAGTACGCGCCGAACCCCTGGGGCCTCTGCGACATGCACGGCAACGTGTGGGAGTGGACTCTCTCGACTTACAGGGCGTATCCTTACAGTGCGGCCGACGGCCGCGACGCCGGGATGCCCGAGGGGCGCAAGGTCTGCCGCGGCGGATCGTTCTATGATCGGCCCGAGCGGGCCCGCGCAGCCTATCGCCTGAGTTACCCCTCATGGCAGGCGGTATTCAATGTGGGGTTCCGCGTCATCTGCGATGACTCGGCCAAGCCCCAGTTGGCCGTGACGGCCAAGGCAGACAGATAGCCGGGGGAGAATCTCCCGAAGACTGAAGGTGCCGGAGTCAACCCAAAGGAAGAGGCAATGACGCGATGGGCGACGCTGTTGGCGTGGGCAGGAGCGGTGGCGGTAGTGGCGGGGGCGTGGAGCGCCGAGGCTGCCGCCAAGACCACCTATCGGTCCCCGTTTGACCTGAAGTACTCGCCCGACGGCAAGTACCTCGCGGTTTCGGACCGGACGGGCGGCGTGGTGGTCATCATCGACGCGGCCACCGGAAAGGTGAGCCGGGAGGTTGCCCTGAAAGGCGAGCCGACCGGCGTCGCCTGGGCCCCCGATGGGAGCAAGGTCTACGTGGCCGAGCGCAACGCGGGCACCGTGGCCGAGGTCAACCCGGCCCAAGGCAAGGTCCTGCGGCGGTTCGACGTAGGCCTGCGTCCGATGGGCGTCGCCCTGGCGGCCAAGCGCGGCCTGCTGGTCGTCGGCGATACGGTGACCAACGACATCTCGGTCGTGGACGTGGCCTCGGGCAAAGAGAAGACCCGTCTGAGACTGGTGCGCGAGCCGCACTTCGTGGCCGTCACGCCCGACGAGACGATGGCAGTGGTCGGCAACCTCCTGGCGCTCGGCAACGCCTCGGACCCGCAGACCTCTGCCGCCGTCAACCTGGTCGACCTGGAGTCGCTGAAGTGCGTCGCCGACGTGCGGCTGCCCGGCGGGTCCACCAGCGTCCGCCAGGTGGCGATCTCGCCCGACGGCAAGTGGGCCTACACGGTCCACACGGTCGGCCGGACCACGCTTCCGACCACGCAGTTGGAGCGCGGCTGGGTGAACACCAACGCCTTCAGCATCATCGACCTGGCCGCGAAGTCGCTTTATGCCACGCTCCTTCTGGACCGCCTGTCGGAAGGCGCCGCCGACCCGTGGGGTGTCGTCCTGTCGAAGGACGGCAACACGCTGTGGGTGTCGCTCGCAGGCATTCATCAGGTGGCCAAGGTGGACCTCGGCGGCCTGCACCTGCTCTTGGAAGGCAAGCCGCTACCTCCCGCCGAAGGCATCAAGACGCCCAGGACGGTGCCCGACATCTGGAACGAGGTCAAGCAGGACCCGGCGAAGCGCAAGTTACTCGTCAATGACCTTGCGGCCCTGTACGGGCCGGGCCTCTTGGCGCGGACGCCGGTCGACGGCCGCTGCCCGCGCGGCATCGACCTGGCGCCGGACGGCAAGACCCTGGCCCTGGCGGGCTACTACTCGGGCACCGTGGTCCTGACCGACCCCGCCACGGGCAAGGTCACCTCCACGATCCGCATCGGGCCGGAGACCAAGCCCGACCAGGTCCGCCTGGGCGAGGCCATCTTCCACGACGCCATGTTCTGCTTCCAGCACTGGCTCAGTTGCGCCACCTGCCATCCGGAAGGCGCCCGCGTGGACGGCTTGAACTGGGACCTCCTGAACGACGGCATCGGCAACCCGAAGAACGCCCGGTCGCTGGTCTGGTCGCACAAGACGTCGCCGGTCATGTCGCTCGGCAAGCGGGCGACCATGGAGGTGGCGACGGTGGCCGGCTTCCGCTTCATCCAGTTCCACGAACCGACGCCCGACGAGATCGAGGCCGTCCAGGCTTACCTCCGGTCCCTCGAACCCGAGCCCAGCCCTTACCTGACGGCCAAGGGCGCACTTTCCGACAAGGCGAAGCGCGGCAAGGCCGTCTTCGAGGGAAAGAAGGCGGCCTGCGCCACGTGCCATACCGGACCCACCCTCACGGACATGAAGAAATACGATGTCGGGTCGCACGGGCAGTTTGATCGCGACGACAAGGAATTCTACACCACGAAACTCACCGAGTCGTACCGCACGGCCCCGTACCTGCATACCGGCGAAGCGGTCACCCTCGAAGAAGTCTTCACGAAGTGCGACGAGAAGGGCCAGCACGGCGGCTGGAAAAAGTTGTCGAAAGAAGAACTGGCGGACCTCATCGTGTACCTGCTCTCGCTCTAGAGGCCCGCGGGCGCGGGACCTCCGCTACCCGCGGACGGAGGCGCAGGGGAAGCCCTCGCGCGACGGCGATGACGAAGGCCTTCCCAGGCAGCCTGCTCGTCGGCAGCCTTGTCCTCGTGATGCTGGCGGGGCAGGGAGCCGCGCCCGGTCCTCCGCCGCTTGCGCCGGCCGGGCCGCCGCTCCTCCAGAACGCCCTCGCCGGCCCCATGGCGGGCGTTGAGGAAATCGTCTTTGCGGCGCGCCGCATGGGCGATGACGGCCACTGGTACGCCAACTTCAGTTATTACGGCCCGGACTCCAGCCGCAAGGCTTACCGCGAGGGCGGACGCCTCTGCCGCTACAACCTCAAGACCGGCAAGGCGACCGTCCTGCTGGACGACCCCAAGGGCGGCGTCCGCGACCCGCAAGTACACTACGACGGCAAGAAAATCCTGTTCTCGTACCGCAAGGGCGGCACCGACAACTACCACCTCTGCGAGATCAACTCCGACGGCACCGGCCTCGTGCAACTCTCGGACGGCATCTACGACGACATCGAGCCGACATACCTGCCCGACGGCGACATCGTTTTCGTCTCGACCCGGTGCAAGCGGTGGGTCAGTTGCTGGCTGACGCAGGTTGCCACGATGCACCGGTGCGGCCCGGACGGCAGGAGTATCCGCGTCATCTCGGCCAACATCGAGCAGGACAACACCCCCTGGGTCATGCCCGACGGCCGGCTTCTGTACATGCGTTGGGAGTACGTGGACCGCAGCCAGGTCGACTATCACCATCTGTGGGTCTCGAACCCCGACGGCACCGGCCAGATGATCTACTTCGGCAACATGCACCCGTCGATCGTGATGCTCGATGCCAAGCCGATACCCGGCACCGACAAGGTGGTCTCGATCTTCTCGCCGGGTCACGGCATCCGCGAGCACATCGGCGACGTGACGGTCGTCGACCCCAACGCGGGCCCCGACGCCCGGGCGATGGCCCGGCGTGTCAGCCGCCAAACGGCTTTCCGCGACCCGTATCCGTTCTCGGAAGACTGTTTCCTCGTGGCCGGCAACGAGGGCATCCTGCTGATGGACGGCAAGGGCAACACCGAGGTCCTGGTCCGCAAGACCGATGCGCTGGACCTGCACGAGCCGCGGCCGCTCGTGCCGCGGCCACGGGAACGGATCATCCCGCCGCGCACCGACCCGGCGAAGCCGACCGGCCGGCTCCTCCTGGCCGACGTGACGTTCGGCCGGAACATGGCGGGCGTGAAGCCCGGCGAGATCAAGAAACTCCTCGTCCTGGAGGTCCTGCCGACGCCGGTGCACTACTCCGGCGGCATGGAGCCGATCAGCCTGGGCGGCACGTTCCTGCTGGAACGCATCCTCGGCACCGTGCCGGTTGAACCGGACGGCTCGGCCTACTTCGAGGTGCCTGCCCTGCGGCCGGTGTTCTTCGTGGCGATGGACGAGCGCGCCAGCGCCATCAAGCGGATGCACAGTTTCGCGGCCGTGGCGCCGGGCGAGACGACAGGCTGTTCCGGGTGCCACGAGCAGCGCGAGCGGGTGCTGCCGGCCAGGCCGAGTCTGGCGGCCCTCCAGCGCCCGCCCAGCCGCATCGAACCGGTGGCCGATGTGCCGGACATCTTCGACTTCCCGCGCGATATCCAGCCCATCATCGACGCGCACTGCCTGAAGTGCCACGACGTGGACAAGCGGTCCGGCGGTGCGGTCCTGGCGGGCGACCGCGGGCCGCTCTACTCGCACAGTTACTTCACGCTGATTTCGCGCGGCCTGGTGGCCGACGGGCGGAACCTCGCGGTCGGCAGCCGTCCGCCCCGCAGCGTCGGCGCAGCCGCCAGCCGACTCATCAAGAAGATCGACGGCAGCCACCACGACGTCACCGTGACCGAGCACGAGCGGAAGATGATCTGGTACTGGATCGAGAGTGGGGCGGTGTATCCCGGCACGTACGCGGCGGCTGGCTCCGGCATGATCGGCGATTACGTCGAGAACGCGATTCATAGGATTGACGTCGGCTGGCCCGCCATGGTCGAGGCCAGGGATGCCATGACGCGCCGGTGCATCCGGTGCCACGATGCCAAGTCACCGCTGCCGATGTCGCCATCGGACGACATGCACGGGGTGCCGCGGGAGCAGCGGCGCCTGCACCTGACGCGCCATCTGGCGTATAACCTGACGCGGCCGGAGAAATCGCAGATCCTGCTCGGGCCCCTGGCGGCCGCATCCGGCGGGTACGGCACCTGTGCCGCCAAGGCGCCGCCGCCCAGGCCCGGCGAACCGGCCCAGGTCTTTGCCGACACAAGCGACCCCGACTACCAGAAAATCCTGGCCTCCGTCCGGGAAGCCAAGAGGTGGCTCGACACCCACAAGCGGTTCGACATGCCGGGCTACCGGCCGAGTGAATGTTACGTCCGCGAGATGAAACGCTATGGCATCCTGCCCGAGAACCTCGGCCTGAACGATCCGGTTGACGCGTACGCCACGGACCAGGCATACTGGAAATCGTTCTGGTACGAGCCTCGGACGCCTTGAGAAAGGAAGACATCATGGGTTCGCGTATTGGCCTTGTGCTGTCGATGGTGTGCGTGGTGGCGGCCGGCTGTGGCGCAGCGCCGGGCTGGCGCGCCTACGAACTGACCTCGATCGGCAGGTTCGATGCCCCGGAATGCACGTTGGCGGATCCGGCGTCGGGGGCTGTGTACGTCTCGAACATCGCCACGGCCAGGCAGGAGTACTGGGGCGATGACGGCACGGGCTTCATCTCGCGCCTCAAGCCCGGCGGCGCGCCGGACGCCATGAAGTGGAAAGACAGCGCCCCTGACTTGCCGCTGAACGGGCCGAAGGGCATGTGCATCGTCGCCGGGCGGCTGTACGTGGCGGATAACACGCGGGTCGTCTGCTATCCGCTGGCGGGCGACGAACCCGGCCGGCGCATCGAGATCCCGGGCGCCAGGCGCCTCAACGACATGGCCGCCGACGGGACCTCGGCCTACGTTTCCGACACGGCGACGGGCAAGATCTACGGCATCGACCCGCAAGGCAAGATCAGCGAACTCAAGGGTCCGCCCAGCGCCAACGGCATCACGTTCTTTAAGGGCCGCATGTTCGGCGTCAGTTGGGACCTCCACGAGGTCTACGAACTCGACCCAGCCGGCAAGGAGGAGCCGAAGCCTTTCGGGTTGGCGAAGCACTTCAAGAACCTCGACGGCATCGAGGTCCTCGACGACGGGACGTTCCTGGTTTCGGACTTCACGGGGGGCAAGGTGTTCGCGGTTTCCTCGGACCGCAAGACCGTCCAGGCGATCCTCTCGATCCGTTCGCCGGCCGACATCGGCCTGGATCGCCAGCGCAGCCTGCTTTACGTGCCCAGCCTTCAAGCGAACGTGGTATCTGCGTACAAGTTGGAATGGAAGAAGTAGGGCGTGTCGGGATTGCAGACGTTCCGGGGAACGTAATGCCACCTCGCGGCGGGCATCGCTGCCCGCCGCGGCCTGGTGCCAAGAACACGCGGTGGGCAAGACTGCCCACCGCACGCCATTCATCATTCCACTGCACCGCCGCGGGTCAGGAGACGCTCAGCGCCCCGGGGCAGGCGGTGGCCTCGACCTCAAAGAGGAGGTCGTCGCGGCAGATATCGCCGATGACCGAAATGCAGGGCCATCCCAGGTCGGCCCATCCTTCGCGGAACACATTCTCCACCTCGGGCGCCTTGGAATAGGCGATGGCGTGGACCACGTCGGCATCGGTGCAGCCGAGGTTCTCGAAGGCCGCGCGCACGTTGTCGATCGTAACCTTTATCTGGCCGGCGGCATCGCCGACATGCTGCGTCTTGCCGGCCTCGTCGATGGCGGCCGTGCCCGAGACGTAGACCGTCTTGCCGGCGGGCGTGGTTGCGCGGGCCGCACGCGAGAACGCCGACCCGTAGTTGTACGCGCACTGCTGCTTTCCGGCGGCGCGGAAGTGCTCGATGTCGGCCTCGGCGCCGATGACGGCGATGACGTCCAGGGCGCACCGGGCGGCCCCGGCCGGGCGGACGCCGATGCCGGTGCTGGCCGGCAGGCGGCTATGCGCGGGGTCGCCGTCCAGCAGGCCCTTCTCGGTGAAGAACCCGGTCCGGACGCAGTTGAACTCGCCGTACCACGAGAGGATGTCGGCAAGCCAGAGCCAGGTCCGGGCGACGCAAAACATGTTCCCGCCGGCCCGGTGCAGTGCCGCCTCGGCCTTCTCGAAGATCGCGCGGGCCTGGGCGGGGGCGGCCCCGGCCTCGACCGCCGCCAGACCCGAAAGGGCCACGTAGTGGTATCCGCCGGCGCGGACCGTCCGTCCGCAGGCGTTCTTGCCGCAACGAAGCACCTTCGGCGGCTGGGCGGCCCGAACCGCGTGTATCTGGACGCCCGCCAGAGGGCCTTGCGGGCCTTCAGGCACGGCCAAGAGCACTGGCGGGCCATCGTCGTCGAGGTCGTCGTAGGCGGCGGCGCGGGCCGGCAAGATGGCGCCAAACGCGCCTTCGACGGCAAAGATCCGCTCCTGGAGAAGCCGGGCGTTCTGAATGCGCAGGATCTCCGCCACGGCGGCAAAGACTTCGCGCGCCTGCGCCTCGGGCGATCGCGGCGCCCGGGGGATGGCCGTAACGAACACCTCGCTCGCGGGGTCCGATTCCTTGATGCGTGTGCAGATCGGTATGGCTCGGCTCCTCTCACCTTGAGGAACGGGCCCGTCTTGGCTAGGGTGTCACCCCTCCGGATTCGAGCCACTAGGGTAAACTAATTCCGGCCGCGAGGGTAGCGGAATAATGGGAAAATTCGAGACTGTAGCAGCATTACCGGCGTAGAGGCTGTCCGAAAACCGAGGGTCAGGCATATTTATTGAGGCAAACGCGCTTTTGCGTTTGCCTCAGTAAAGTTGTTGCGGTTCTCCTTCCCGGGGCTGAAGCGACATGCCAACCAAAGCCCAACGGCGGGCTTTGGTTGCATATATGCCTGACCCTCGGTTTTTCGGACAGGCTCTTCGACCGCGGTAAGGATGCTACACTATCGAAAATTCGCACAAGAACACAAATATGGCCCGGCGCTATCGATCAGTCCGTGTGCAAGGGAACCCGCCTGTTCCGCTACACTGGCAGATGTGGGTAAGACAATCGCGGCGAGCAGGACTGCCCACCGCGCTTCCCGGTTCAACTCACAAGAACGAGTGCGGCGGACCACTAGCCTTTCACGGCGCCGAGTTGGATGCCGCGCACCAGGTACTTCTGCGAGACCACAAAGAGGATGATGAGGGGGATGATGTTCATCACGCTGGCGGCCATGATGAGGTTGGTCTGCCGTCCGTAGTTCGTGTCGAAGTACAGCATGCCGATGGGCAGCGTCCGCAGGGCCTCGCTCTTGATGAGGATAAGCGGCCAGAAGAACGATCCGTAGTTGCCGAGGAACGTGAAGATGGCCAGCGTAATCAGGCCCGGCCGCGCCAGGGGCATGATGACGTCCCAGAATATCCGCCAGTGGCTGGCCCCGTCGATGGCGGCGGCTTCGTCGAGCGACGGCGGGATCGTCAGCATGAACTGCCTCAGCAGGAACGTGCCGAACGCGCTGAAAGACGCCGGCACGATCAGGCCCAGGTATGAGTCCAGCAGGTGCAGGTTGACCATGAGCGCATAGTTCGGGATCATCGTGACCACGCCGGGGATCATCAGCGTTCCCAGGTACAGCCGGAACACGACGTCTCGCCCGCGCCACCGCAGCCGCGAGAAGGCGTACGCCGCCATCGCGCTAGTGAGACACTGAAGGAGCGTCACCCAGGCCGCCACGAAGAGGCTGTTAAAGTAGTACCGCGCGAACGGAATCTGCTCGAACACCTGGAGGTAGTTCTGCGGGCGCCAGACCGACGGCAGCGGGTCCAGTTGCTCGACCTCCTCGAGCGGCTTGAAACTGGCCAGCACCATCCACAAGAACGGCATGAGCATCGTGATCGCCAGGGCCGCCAGCACCAAGTGGCTGGCGATGAACCGGCCCCGGCGGTACCACCACGCCCCGAAGTCGCGCGATGTCGGCGCGATCTGGCTCATCAGTAGTTCAACTCCCGGCTCCCGAACCGCCAGTTGATCAGCGTGATCACAAAGATCATGATGAACAGGACCCACGATACGGCCGACGCGTAGCCGATCTGGAACTCCTGGAACGCCTTGGTGTAGATGTAGTAGGCCAGGGTGGTGGTGGTGCCTGCGGGGCCGCCCGCCGTCATGACCCGCGCCTGGTCGAACCCGCCCTGGAGGCCCCCGATGAAACTCATCACTACGATGAAGAACGTAGTGGGGGCCAGTTGCGGCCACGTGACGCTCCAGAACGTCTGCCAGCGCCCGGCGCCGTCGATCTGGGATGCCTCGTAGAGTTCCAGCGGAATGTTCGTCAGGGCCGCCAGGTACAGCAGCATGCTGTTGCCCCCGATGGCGGTCCAGACGCCCATGATGATGAGGGCGTCGCGGGCGCCCAGGCCCCACTGCTTCAGCGTCAGGCCGACCTGCTCCACGTCGAGGCCCAGGAGATTGCACGTCGACAGGAGCCACTCGGGCCCGTGCCACCCCGTCAGCCACTCGATGGCGGCGTTGATCGGGCCGAACGAGGGATTGTAGAGCGCCTTCCAGAGGATCATCAGCGCCACGCCGCTCGTGAACGTAGGCAGGTAGAACAGCGTCCGGTACGCCACGATGCCGCGCAGGCGCAGGCTTAACAGCAGCGCGAGCGCCAGCGACCCGGCGATCGCCACAGGCATGCCGAGCATCAGGTACCCGGTGTTGACGAAGTAGAGCCAGAACTCCGCGCTCCCAAGGAGGGCCAGGAAGTTCTCAAGGCCGATCCACTGGAACGGAATCGTGCGCTGGAGGTTCCAGTTCGAGAGGCTCACGCCCAGCGAGAAGACCACCGGCCCGAGCGTGAAAACGACGAACCCCAGGAAGTTCGGCAGGAGGAACCCCATCGCCGGCACGAATTCCCGATGGCGCGCGCGGGGCCTCATGGTTCGGCCTTCTGTGTAAACGCCCGGTAGCGGGCGCGGAGCGACGGGTCGATTTCGAGAGCCTTGGCGATCTCCTCGTTCACCTGGCGTGCGGCCGTCTTCATCGCCTCCGCCCCCGTCTTCTGGCCGTTCTTCACCAGGTCGAGTTGCTTCTCGAAGAGACGGCCGGCGACGTTCCCGTTCACAAACGGGCTGATCTGGTCGGGGACGGCCGCCTTCATCACGTCGCGCCACACGGCGTTGAAGTCCTCGGCCGGGAACTCGGGATCGTGCAGGAACTCCGGCGTGAAGCAGTAGCGGATGACCGGCGCGAGCGCGTCTGCCTGGTGGTTGACGAGATCGTTGTACGGCTTGCCCGCCAGGTACTTGAGGAACTCCAGGGCCGCCGCCCGACGCGGGCTGCTCCTGTTGATGCACGTGGCGCGGCCGTACCCGCGGAAGACGCGGTAAGGCCCGTGGGGCGACTCGACCGCCCCCAGGCGCAGGTTCGGGTACTGCCGCAGCGTGCACAGCCACCAGCGTCCGCCGAGCGCCATCGCGCCCTTGCCGGCGCCGAAGAACGTGATGGTGCCGGACCCCCATCCGCCCTGAGTGGCCATGGCGGCCTCCTCCACGGGGCTGGGCATCACATGATGCTTATAAATGAGATCCTGCATGAGTTGGATGCCTTGGCACGCTTCCGGGCCGTCGACGGTGCACCGCGTGCCGTCCTCACAGTACAGGCGGCCGCCCCATTGGGCGACGAACTGGGGCCAGTTCCACCAGTCGCACAGGAACCCGAAGTGGCGCACGCGGCCGGCGTCGTCCTGCACCGTCAGCCGCTGGGCGACGCGGATGAATTCGTCCCACGTCCACGCCCCTGTGGGGTACGCCACGCCGCACCGGTCGAAGATGTCCTTGTTGAACCAGATGGCATTGGTGCAGGCGTTCGTCGGGAAGCCGTACGTGCGGCCCTCGTAGAGGGCGTTCGGGAAGGCGGCCGGCCAGGCCTCCTTGGCCACGTCGATGCCGGCCTTGGCGAGTTCGTCGGTCACGTCCCAGGCGATACCCGACTTGACGTAGGCCGAGAGTTGGAAGCCGTCGTAGCAGTCGAACAGGTCCGGCCCGACGCCGCCGATCGCCTGCACGATGACCTTCTCGCTGCCGGCATTGGCCGGGTCGAGTTCGACACAGTACTCGGGGTTCAGGCGGTTGAACAGGTCGATCTGCTCGCGGCGAGCCGGGTTGTCGTCGCTTACCCACACCAGGACGGTCCGGCCGTCCGCAATGGGCCTGGGCTGGATCGCCCACGCCACCAGCGACAGGATCGTCAGGCCCACCAGGGCGCACACGGTCAGGTGCTTCACGCCAAGGCTCCTTGTCGCCGCCGTGCAGCCAGCCGACAGGCGCTCCGGAGCGACAACGTACCTCGTTGCCGGGGTCACCGCAAGCGCCTAACAAGGCCGCGCAGCCGAAGTGCCGGGGCTGCGCCCCGGCCTACGTTGGCATACGCCAAGGGAGACTTGCCGCCAACATTGGCTTGCAAAGAGGCCGTGGCTTCTGCACCATGGTGGCGCGGGCGACAAGAGGAGAGATCATCGCGATGCCTCCCAACCCCTTCCTTGGGGTGTTCCTGCACGCCATCGGCGGCTTTGCGGCAGGCAGTTTCTACATCCCGTTCAAGAAGGTGAAGAAGTGGGCGTGGGAGAGTTACTGGCTGGCGGGCGGCGTGTTCAGTTGGATCATCGCCCCGTGGGTGGTGGCCTTCATCGCGTGCCCCGACCTGGTGGCGACGCTGCTGTCGGCCCCCGCGCGCAACCTCTTCTGGTGCTATCTCTTCGGCGCCCTCTGGGGCATCGGCGGCCTGACGTTCGGCCTCTCGATGCGATACCTGGGGATGTCGCTGGGGTACGCCCTGTCGCTTGGCTTCTGCGCCACGTTCGGCACGATCATTCCGCCGCTGTTCGCCGGGAACGTCATAGATGCGGTCCTGGAGGGCCAAGGCTTGCCCGCCGTGCTCGGCCTCCTGCACGGGAACTTCATGGCCACCTTCACGACCGTGCCGGGCCTGATCCTGTCGTGCGGCATCCTGGTCTGCCTGGCGGGCA
>Ga0315280_10003035_pt1 | contig 26284 bp, 24 predicted proteins | sample YL17G06_40_MG_FD_203697 | JGI IMG/M metagenome (GOLD analysis project Ga0315280, IMG submission 203697) | Sediment microbial communities from Yellowstone Lake, YNP, Wyoming, USA - YL17G06_40 | ecosystem: Environmental > Aquatic > Freshwater > Lake > Sediment | place: USA: Wyoming | collected...
ACCGGTGGACGCTAGCGCGATTGAGGGTGCCTGGATGCGAAGCCATAGTGCCCCACGTGGGCGAATAGGCGCATGCCCTTCAACTGAAGGGGGAAAGAAAGAAATAGTAGCTTCACATAGGCGCGTGCTGCATCGGAAAGCCAGAGCTGAGGTAGAGCATCTCCTACTTAAACTGACAGAAAAGGGGAATTTGGGGTATGTTAGCGGACACCATGAGTGAGAAGATGACGATGTCATTCCGTCAATAATCTGTAAAATTTAATTATAACTTAAAAGGTTATCTTGTCGGAGAATATTTGAGTTCGATAAAGCCCTTTTTCCCAGCTCGAAGGCCTTTAGATTGGTTGAGTAGTACCTCTGTGGGATGCTCTCCTTCATGATGTCGATAACAATCTTCTCTGGGAAAGGGAGGATTCCACTTGCGCATAGGGCTCCTAGCATCACCATGTTCGTCGCTATAGGGTCTCCCGCCTCCTCTGCCAGGGACGTGGCGTCGAACGATACGATGTTACTGGTTACCTCGGAGAGTAGGGCCATCAGATTCTCCCTGCTCGGGTACTCGGCCATGCCTGATACGACCTCCGCCGGAGGCAGTCTCCTGCTGTTCACTAGGGCGAGTCCTCCCCTTTTGAGATAGGTCACTCCCCGCCTGACAGACTCAGCCTCCTCGAACCCGAGCAGCGCGTCTGCCTCGCCGGGGCAGATCCGAGGGTTGCTGACTCGACCTCCGATCAGCACGTGGCCCATCACGGGCCCGCCCCTCTGAGCCATCCCGTAGGTCTCGCCGATCTTCACAGACAGGCCGACTCTGATGGCTGCTTCCGCAAGGAGCCTAGACGCTAAAAGAGTTCCCTGTCCACCGACCCCCGCTATGACGACCTTGAACGGCTCCATTTAGGCAGCCTCCACCTTCCCTATGGCTCCCTGCGGACATAACTGGCTGCAGACCCCGCAGCCCATGCATTGGGTATTGTCTATTACAGCCCTTTCCTCCTCGTCTGTCCATATCAGGGCGGGACATCCAAAGGTTGTCATGCAGATCCTGCACCCTACGCATAGCTCAGGGTTTACCGTATACGGCACTGGCCGGTTAGGTCTCATCGCCCTCATGGCCTCCGTGGCGCATATTCTCCTGGCGATGACTATAGCGACACCTTTGGCCTTAAGCATCCTAACGAACGCTTCCTTGGCCTCATCTAGATCGTAGGCATCAACAACTTCTACGTGATCGACGCCACACGCCTTGGCAATGTCTTCGAGCATTATGCGCTTCGTTGGCTTCCCCATGGCCGTCCTCCCCGACCCGGGGTGAGGCTGGAAGCCCGTCATGGCTATTATCTGATTGTCGGCTACTACGACCTTTATATCATGCTGGTTGTAGACAGCGTTGATGAGGGCTGGGATTCCAGCGTGGAAGAAGGTGCCGTCACCGATGAAAGCGATGCTGTCGACCCCCACCTGCGCCATGCCCTGTGAGACGCCTATGCTCGCGCCCATGCAGAAGTATGTGTCCTCGAAGCTTATGGGAGGCGCATGGCCAAGCCCGTAACAACCGATATCTCCGTTCACCACGACGCCCCTGAGGTTTCCCTTGACCTCTATGACGGCCTCCTTTAGCGCGAACAGGGTCCCCCTATGAGGGCATCCGGCGCACAGCGTCAGCATCCTGTCGAAGAGCATACTGTGAGCCTTGTCCTCGAGCTCCAGACGGGGCTCACAAGGCCTGTTCATCCCCAGTAAGCTCGCCAGAGTATCTCCAAGGATAATGGGGCTGAGCTCTCCCTCCCTCGGTAGGTGTCCACTCATCCTACCGTATATCTTAAGGTCGGGGTTCACATCCTTAGCGAGGGCCCTCACGTGTAGCTCAACAAAGGGGTCGACCTCTTCGGCTATCAGCAACTCATCAATGCCCTTCAGTAGTCTGCCCACAAGCCTCTCGGGCAGAGGATGTGATGAGGCCAGATTCAGGTAGGCCGTCTTGTCCTCCACACCCAGCTTTCTAATGGCGTCGATGGCGTAGCTGAAGGAGAATCCCGCGCCTATAATCCCAAATTTTTCATCGCCATTCAATTTTAGCTCGTTGAAGTCGAGCTTTTCGAACTCGTCCCTGACTAGGTCAAGCTTCTCATTCAGCTCCTTCTCCCGATAGAAAAGCTTTGGAAACCCCGCGACACGGTAGCTGAACCCTTCCCAGTCAAACTCTGCCTTCCTTTGCTGCCTATTTATCGGTCCGAGGGCTACGTCGCTCCTCATGTGGCTGAGCCTGGTCACCGTTCGAACCATAACAGGCAGCCTCACCTTCTCTGATAGCTCGAAGGCGTAGCGGGTGATGTCCTTCGCGTCCTGGGGCGTCGAGGGCTCGAGGACGGGAACGCAGTTCTCCTTTGCCAGCCATCTGTTGTCCTGCTCCTGGCCGCTGCTGTGCTGAGAGGGGTCGTCGGCGGAGACGAATACAAGGCCCCCCTTCACTCCTCGGAGGCTGACAAGATTCAGTATATCCAGGGCCACGTTAAGGCCGACGTGCTTCATCGAGACGATGCTTCGCTGGCCGCACATGGAAGCGCCGAAGGCGACCTCGAAGGCGACCTTCTCATTGGACGACCACTCGAAGTGGAGACCGGCCTTTTCCGCTACTCTGCCAAGGGTATCGCCTATCTCGGAAGCGGGCGTACCGGGGTAAGAAGCGGCGACTGAGACTCCAGCCTCAACTGCGCCTCTAGCTATAGCCTCATTACCCATCAAAAGTACAACCTTTCCAGGATCGTCGATTGAGACTGGATGAGCGGACATCTTAGCTTCCTCAATGTTGGGGAGGCTGAGGTAAAAAACCTTCGGGTGCTGGATATTTTATTTTTTGGTGGCGATTACTTCTGACGTCTCCAGCTCTGCTATCCTTTCGTCCGTGTATACGCGCGCGTACATACATTCTGCGTCTCTGACTAGCTATGAAAACGGATAGAGTCGCAGAGATTTCGCCCATTAAAGATTCATAGATCAAATAGGATTTTTTTTCATAAACTTCTTTTCATATCTACTTTTAGATTGTGATCATTCTGATATAAGACACTTTTACTATAAAAAATAGAAAATGTAGCAGTCGGAATTAAAGCAACGAATTATATGTTGTTTTAAACACGAAAATTAAAGACGTTGATCGCTACAGTCCTCGTTCTAAGCAAACATTCTTCCAAAATAATTCTTATATAATCTCTTTTATCCATAAATACAAAGGGACTAAAATGTCAGTAATTGAAGATACATCTCCGCAAATTGTGTCTCATTTCGAGTTAATACAATCACTGTTGTGATGGAAATGGATCAGTTCACTAGATTGTTTGAATCGATATTCATCGGAAGGATGAATTTAAAGAACAGGATAGTTTTCCCTGCCGTTGGTACCAGGTTCGCGGGCATAACAGGCGAAGCTACCCAACTCGATGTTGACCACTACTCTGCAAGGGCAATGGGCGGTGCCGGTCTTATAATAATTCCGTGGGTTCAGGTGGATACCAAGCTGGGGAGGAAAGTCGGCCGTCACAGGATCGACTCAGATGAGTATATTAGGGGGATGCATGACATCATCGAGGCTGTCCACTTAAACGACTCGAAAATTGCCATACAGCTCAGTCGATCGATCGGAAAGGGGTCATTGCGACTGATAAGAAAGGCAAAAGGCATTTCATAGATGGAGAAACGGTGGTCATCGCTGTGGGCTCAAGAGCTAATCAAAACCTTTATTCTGATCGCCAAGGTCGGTTCAAGAAGCTATACAGAATCGGAGATTGTAAGGAACCGAGAAGAATTCTAGAAGCAATACACGAAGGTACATATCTCGCATGTCAAATATAAAAAATAATGAAGCCTCCTAAAAAAATTCCTTATTGATATGTAAATTGGTAATAAGGATAAACTAGAAAGCATAAAGACTTACAACTCAACGAGAATGCCCTTGTATCTACTCAAGTAAGGATAGCCGACGTTCTTTCCCTAAGGAGGTGCTAAGGAAATACCAATTCTAACATTATCCAATTCTGTGCTAAATTAGATGGCTGCTGGCTCAAAGGGCGATCCAAAGAAAAACAAGAATAGAAAAAAATTATCGTATCTAGGCAGATTTCTGTTTACTCAGTTTATCCCGAGTTAGAAATCCGTAGTAGGCTTCTTTTGCGTTGGCAGCAACGAACCTTACTTTGTCTCCAGATATTCTTTCGTCCTCAGGCACGAAGAACATATTGTTGAAAGCTCCGTTCTGGTCCTTATAGGTGATGTCCACCGTAACAGGGTTTTCGAAAACGAAAGGAAAGATTTCATGGCGTCGATTCAAGCCGTCTATCACTGCTTCCTTTATGAGCTTCTGAGCCAATTTTGGATGTAGAGAAACAGTAGCCAATCTGCCGATTCCTTTTTTGACGATCGCGGTTGCCATCCTTGGGGAAACATTATTCTTTATATAATTCACACTGACTTCGTCTCCTGATATCATCACAAGTGGAATATTATAGTAACCTGCCAGAGCAGCGTTTAGGCATACTTCAGTAAGGACTTTTTTGTTAAATTCTACTTGTCTAACATCCCATACATGGCATAACACGGCATCGGCAAGTGTTGGATGGCCATGCGCCCCTATGCATATGAGGGCGTTAAAGCTGTCATCCAGACCAAGCACTTCGTCGAAAAGTTCCCCAGAATTAACAACTATTTTAACATTTTTTTCTGGAAACTCTTCGAAGAAAACGTTCATGGAATATCCATGTGCGTCATTGAACCATATTTCAGCATTTGGTTCGACTTCAAGGATACCGTCAATAGCAGCTCTTACGTCATCTGTTGAAAATCTCATAGCGCGCTGGTAAGCCATTGGCGCTTTCGGATCGGGGCCTGTCATCCCTCCACCAGCCACTCCAGAAACTCCTTCCATATCAAAAGATACGTAAACCTTCAACTTGATCACTTATATTTTTATGCAAAGAAATATTTATAAGATTTATGTTCTAGACAAAAAAATCATATATGTAAGAGAAAACCTACCCTTGATGTGAATCGATCGGTATGTCACGCCATTGATCTTAGGTGGGGCGATCTCGCCTGCGCGCGCGCGATAATGAAAAAATTGACAAAATATTGAACGAAGACATTTTTCGCTGAGGGTCTATCCCGAACTAGCTCGCGAAAAAGGTAATATTCAGGTAATACATAATTTTAATAAAGGAAGATAGAGGTTCCAAGATGACCATCATTCAAGAACAGATTCCCAGCCAAGATGAGAAGATACTAGTAATCAAAAACCTATATCTAAACTTCGGTGTTTACCAGGGCACCGTTAAGGTCTTGGATGGCATAGACTTGGAGGTAGAGAGGGCGGAGGTGCTGGGGGTTGTAGGCGAGACTGGCTGTGGGAAAACTGTGACCGCTAGGAGCATTCTCCGCCTCTTGGAAGCCAACGCCATAGTAGAAAAAGGCGAGATCATCTTTGAGGGAGGTCAAAACATGCTCAACGCATCTGAAAAAGATCTTGAGAAGATCAGGGGCAGGAAAATTTCGATGATCTTTCAGGAACCTATGACTTCCCTCAATCCAACCATGCGAGTAGGGGATCAGGTAGCCGAAGGATTGCTTCTACACTTCGGAGAAGACATGATCAAGAAGGGTGTTGAGCTGATTGAAAAGGAGAAGCCGCCTTTATCTGCGTTACATAAAAATATTTTGGAGAGGGAGATAAACAAACCTAATTCATTAGTCCTAAAAATAGCTTCCAGAATCCCCTTCATAAAGAGATATCAACAATATCCCAAACTAGCCGCTAGGAGAGAAAGCGTCGAGATCTTAAGAATGGTAGGGATGCCTTCCCCGGATAGAATAGCATTGGCGTATCCCCACGAGCTCAGTGGGGGAATGCGTCAGAGAGTTCTGATAGCTATGGCTCTGGCTTGTAAACCGGATCTAATAATCGCTGATGAGCCCACATCCGCCGTGGATGTAACAACACAGGCAAAGATACTACTACTCCTCCTAAATTTGGGGGAGCAGAAAAACACTACTCTTCTCATCATCACACACAATATTGGAGTAGTAGCTGAGATCTGTGATCGTGTGTGCGTAATGTACGCTGGACAAATCGCAGAGGTTGGAAGTGTTATCGATGTAATCAATCATCCATTGCATCCATATACTAGAGGATTAATGAGATCAATCCACAACATAGGAGACAAGAGCGAACTAGAGGGGATCGAAGGAAACGTTCCGATCCTTCTGAGCCCGCCTACGGGATGCCGATTCCATCCCCGATGCCAACATGCGATGAGCATCTGTAGCAAAAAGAAGCCGGAACTTAAGGAGATACATAAAGGCCACAAAGTACACTGCTGGATGTACCAGAAAGAATAGGGTTGTTAATATGTCCGAGATCATCTTCGAAGTCGAACATCTAAAAAAGTATTTTGGTCCAGTCAAGGCTGTGGATGATGTAAGTTTCAAGATCCGGAAGGGAGAGACCTTTGGCCTGGTAGGTGAAAGCGGGTGCGGCAAGTCGACTCTCGGAAGAGTTATCTTGAAATTGATTGAGCCGACTGAGGGGAAGGTCTACATTCACACTTCTCTAAGAGAGGGCGAGCGTCCTAGGAGGTATGATATTACCGCGGGGGAGCGGCTACGAGAGCTCAGGCGTAAAATGCAAATAGTCTATCAGGATCCGGCCTCGTCACTTAATCCTAGGATGATCATCAGGGATATAATAGGAGAGCCCCTGAAAGTTCATAAGGTAGCTAAAGGCGAAAAACTACAAGATATAATAGTGGATTTGCTGAAGCATGTCGGCATGCAAGAGGAGCACCTCTGGAGATACTCCTATGAACTGAGTGGAGGACAGCGCCAGAGGATTGCTATCGCAAGGGCAATAGCCCTGAACCCGGAGTTTCTGGTACTCGACGAGCCAACGTCGGCCCTTGACGTAAGCGTCCAAGCGAAGATTCTAAAATTACTGAAGGATCTCCAGAGGGATTTCAATCTAACCTATCTATTCATCACCCATGATATGAGCATCATAGACTACATGTGCGATAGGGTTGCAGTGATGTACGTGGGCAAGATCGTGGAAATCTCGGAGAAGGAGCTGCTGTTCAATGAACCTCTGCACCCCTACTCAAAGGCGCTTCTATCTGCACTGCCCTCCAAGGATCCATCTAAAAGAACTTTAGCTAGGGCCGAGATCCTGTCAGGCGAGGTAGCCTCCCCGGCAAATCCGCCAGCAGGATGTAAATTTCATCCTAGATGTAAATACGCGTTCATCGAGTGTGGCTGGGGGTCGGACGATCTTGCCACGTATCTTAGAGAATATATGGGTGAAAAAGTGAGCCTGAAAGCAGCAGCTAAGGGAAGCTTCCATTTGGAGATCTGGCCCAGCGCTAGGGAGGTTATTAACCCGATAAATGTCATGATCTCTGATTTAGTCGCAAAAGGAAAGGAGCAGAAGAAACCACTCTTCGAGGCGATAGATGGTCTGAAAAACGTAGATGGCAGAATCCACATATACTTTATGGAGAAGAGTGAGCCTGAGCTAGTGGAGCGTGTATGTAAAGATCGATATGTCGCCTGCTCATTATATGAAGCTTTATCGGATCAGAAAATATTACAAAAAGGGATACATCAGTCGACCAAAAAGGGGGAAGATACTTGACACCCTTTAAACGCTATATCATTAAGCGCATTGTTTACTCGGTGATAACAATCTTTTTAATAGTATTCATTGTATTCACCATATCCCGCTCTGCAGGAGACCCTGTCACCGCCTATGTGACGCCTGACACTCCAAAAGAAATCGTTGAAATTATCAGAAAGAAGTATCATTTCGACGAACCCATTCCCATTCAATTCGTCTACTGGCTTGACGGCATCATTCATGGAGATTGGGGAAGAGCGTACGGTGTAGGAAGGAGACCAGTACTAGAATTGATTGGACGATATCTTCCTCTGACTCTTGAGCTGAATCTTTATGTGCTTTTCATTGCTCTCCCCTTGAGCTACTGGATTGGAACAAAAGCTGCTACCAATAAAGATACTTGGATAGACCATGCTGCCAGAATTCTAGCCTTAATAGGTCAGTGTTTTCCGCAATTTTTCTTAGGCATATTATTTCTAGCATTTCTATACAGGGGAGGCTGGATGGTCATTAATCCAAATTTTACGTTTCAAACAATTACTGGTATGCCTACTATAGATGCTCTACTCGATGGAGATCTACAAGGATTCATTTTAGCCTTAAAATATCTAATAGGCCCGCTAATTGTACTCGTAATTGGATCACTTTCTATGCAGATGAGAGTGCTTCGGTCTAGTATTCTTGAGGAGTTGAGTAAAGACTATGTAATGACAGGCAAGTCCAAGGGTTTGAGTAAGGACTATGTGGAGAAGAAATACGCTAGAAGGAACGCTTTGATCCCTTTTATCACACTCATGGGTTTTTGGGTTGCCAATCTGACCGCAGGCTCTGCTATCGTTGAGGTGGTATTCAACAGGTATGGATTAGGCAACGTAATGGCTATGGCGGCGAAAGCAACCGATCATAATGCTATTCAGGCCTTCACCGTGATCTACACCGTCGCCCTTGTCTTCTCAAACCTTGTTGTCGACATATTCTATGGCTTCTTAGATCCAAGGATAAAATACGGTGAGAAAAGATGAGCCAAAAGGAACTTGCGGATAAATTGAAAAGGGGCGTAAGGGAGCACCGAAGAAGAGAACTAGAATTCCTGATCTATAGGTTCAGGAAGAGCCCCCTTAGCATTATAGGCCTCGTAATAATAATCTTCTTCATCGCTCTAGCGATAGCTGCACCTCTGATCAGTTCACCCAACGAACCAGACCCTTATCGAGTGCCGAAAACATTCTCTAGACTCCCTCTTCCACCAAGCTGGGAGCATCCGTTCGGGACCTCTGGTCCAGTAAATTACATTGATGTTTTCTACGGCGTAATATGGGGTACGCGTTTATCCCTGATGTTAGCATTCACGATTACTGGTATCTGTTTCATAATAGGGCTAATAATTGGCACCAGCTCTGGATATTTCGGCGGAATTTTTGACGATATCCTAATGCGAATAGTTGAAGTAGCTTACGGTCTGCCCTGGCTGTTGGTCATGCTGTTCGTGCTCGTAGCCATTGGTCAACCAGGATTCTGGACTATGGTAACGGCCTACGCTGTTGTTGGTTGGGCAGATTATGCGAGAGTGGTCAGGGGAGAGGTCCTGAGAATCAAAAACGAACTCTTTGTAGAGGCTGCAAAGGCGATCGGATTAAGCAATCCCCAGATTATACTCAAACACATTATACCCAATGTTATCTACAGCGTCGCAATCATGGCCTCATTGAAGATGGGATGGATAGTCCTTACCACATCTAGCCTAGGGTTTTTGGGATTAGGATTCGAAGCCGGAACGGCCGAGTGGGGCATCATTATAAGCGGAGGAAGAGACTGGATACTGCAGGGGAGCTGGTGGATTAGCGTTTTCCCAGGCGTCTTCATCTTCTTTTTTGTCTTGGGCTGGCAACTGATGGGAGATGCATTTAGAGACATCTTAGACCCTAAGATACGTCGTAGCCTTTGAGCTCCAAATCCTCCTTAATATTCCAAAAGTTATTTATAGATAATTCATATTGTTAAATGGATTAAAATGTTCATATCTAAAAAAGCTATAACTCAGACTCAAACTATAATTGTCGCCGTCATCTTGATACTGGCGGCTGTTGCAGGGGTATTTTACTTCACCAGCATGGGGCCCGGCCCTTCTCCGAGCCCCTCTCCTAGCCCATCGCCAAGTCCATCACCATCGCCAAGTCCATCACCATCGCCAAGTCCCTCTCCTTCGCCAACTCCAACACTTAATAAACCTCCTGTCGTGATAGTCGCGCAGTATCAGTACTCAATCACCGTTGGACAATCTGTGACCTTTAGCTCTAAAGGTTCAATCGATCCCGACGGGACGATCGAAAGGATCATCTGGTACTTTGGCGACGGAGAGACGAGCGAGGGGATGACCGTGAGGCACATCTACAACATGCCAGGATTCTACACCGTCTATATGGAGGCGGTTGATAATCAGGGAGCGAAATCCAATAGCCTTAGGACACCCATATACTTAACGGTGAAGAGGGTTGCCATCGGAGAGCTGAGCCTTGAATCGCCTCCTGTAGCCGTCTTAGTTGCAACTAGTTCAGTGACCGAGATCAACAAGGCGGTCACCTTCCTCGGTGGATCCTCCTATCACTATCGCGTAAGGGATGGTCAAATACAGGGGTATACAGGCAACATCGCGTCATGGAAATGGGATTTCGGAGATGGAGAAACAGCTGAAGGAACGGCTGTCAACCACACATATACCATTCCAGGCAGCTATTTGGTCACCTTAACAGTTAAGGATAAATCATTTGGTAAAACGGACACAGTAGGACGGACAGTCGTCGTCACTCCAATACCAATCCCTATTCAGGGTGGCATCAAGAACCCAGATACTTTAATAGTCAGGGACGGTCAACCAATACAATCAAATCTCGAACTACTAGAGATATCTGAGATTGGTGGTGGCAGAGGTATTGACCTAGCTCTTAGCGACACGCTGCTTTTCTATCAACCTGGCTCTGCCACTCCGACAACTGAAGGAGGACTTGCTGAGAGCTACGATGTATCCAATAACGCAACGGTGTACACCTTCCACCTTCGAAAGGGGATTAAATTCTGGGATGGAAACGAGATGAAAGCCCAGGATGTCGTATACACTTGGCAACGAAGTATTAAGCTGAGTGTTGGTAAGGTCTGGGGTACCTTGGTAGGCAGTGTCATAACTGGAACTGAATTCGGCGAAAATGTTCCGGACTCGAGCCTTACCTCAACAATCTATGCAACTGACGACTACACTGTAGTGTTTAAGCTACCTAAACCCTACGGACCATTCCTTTCCTCAGCAGCATACGAAGGCAGGGGAATAATAGAGAAAAAGGCGGCCATCGATGCTGGCTCATGGTACTTAGGCGACAATAGGAATTGGACACTAGTAAGAGATCCCATGATAGAGAACGCTGCGGGCATTATTGCGGGTAAAGGTTTACAGTGTACCGGAGCATACAAAGTAAAAGAGTGGAGCAAAGGAGAGCGTATTCTCTTAGAGAGAAACGATAACTACTGGAAGGGACCCGCTCCCATGAAGTACGTCGAATTTCTGTATATACCTGAGGCAGCCACGGCTTATCTGATGTTAAGAGAGGGCGACATTGATATTTCAGGTGTCGATGCAAAAAATGCAGAGATATTCATGTCCTTACCATCGTCAGAGCAAATCACTGTGGTTCCCCAAAAATACACAGGCTTCATCACCGTCGTCTTTTTCGGCCAAAACTTCGATGAAACGAGAGCCCCAACCGGCAACACAGTTCCGGGCGACTTCTTCGACGACATACATATACGTAAGGCATTCGCGTACGCATTTCCATACGAGGAATATATAAAAGAAGTCACTCTAGGATGGGCTGATCCAGCAAAAGGTCCCCTTATACCAGGCTGGATAGGCTATTATGAGAGCTATCCATATGAACACAACCTCACGAAGGCGGCTGAAGAGTTTAAACTTGCTTCCGGCGGTAAATACTGGAACGAAGGCTTCACTCTGGGGTATGTATATCAGGATTGGGGAATAGGCGACCTTGATATTATTGGTCGGCTATTAGCTGACGAGTTGGCGAAGATCAATCCAAAGTTCCACGTGGTAATATCCGTGAAGAGATGGCCCGATATACTCGACGGAGCAACTCCAATGACTCCTATGTCTGTTGAGAATGGTCCAGATCCATACTACCTAACCAACTGCTACCATTCTAAATACGGCTACAATGGCTATTTCGGGTATAAGAATCCGCAGGTTGACAAACTACTTGAAGAAGCACAGTGGGCGCCAGATCCAACTACAATGGAAGCGAAATACATAGAAGCCGAAAAACTCATAGAGCAAGACTTACCAGGAATGATTTTAGATTACCGACCAGGTTTTACTGCACTAAAGAGTTACATAAAAGGCTGGTATTACAGTATCGCTTGGATGTGTACTTCCGGTTGGGTCTGGCAAATTAGTAAAGGTTAATTCTCCCATTTTTTTGGATTTCTCTATTGCATCGAAGATTCCTCATTCTCATTATTAGTAAAAAGGCTATATGTAATAGAAACATTATTTAGAAGGGAAGTTGGCGATTAACACGCATTCTGAGAGAAGAAGGACTGAGAGTATGCTATAAAAATAGGATATAAGTTGCATAGATGTCATAGCTTGCGATGGACCTGAAGAGGTAGTTAAAATAGTCATCGACGTTGAGAAGGCTTCATAGTAGCATTCGCCTTTCAAGACATCCCTGGCCAGCTGATTGCATATTTTACTTTTAAGATCAAAGATTTATTTTCATGGGCTCTTTTTCTAACAGTCTACATTCGATTTATTTATAGACGAACGGAGACTTGGTTGGATACAAACATCTCCTTCATTAAAATACCATCATCTCTTTTCAGTTAGAGGCCTCAAGCTCATTATTATAAATGCCTTTTCATACCTGAGCATCTACTTGAAAAAAGGAAACGGCGAAGAGATTTCAACACCTAGGCCCATTTCCATTACTTTTTGGTAAATCTTTACTGCTACTCCGGCTTCCGCTAATGAGGTTCCGTCGCTTTCAAATATAGTTATTTCCGTATCGTCCTCCCTTCCAGGCTTAACTCCAGCGACCACCTCTCCAATTTTTCCGTAGATATCCTCAGGTTTTATAATACCTTTCCTCAAGGGAGCCGCGATCTCCCCTATCGTCAAAGCTTTCTCTCCGTCTATCACGATTTTATCAGCCCTCTGAAAGGTGTACACATCTAGCTCAACTTTCAACGGACAATCAGCACCGATGGCATTGATATGGATACCTTCTCTAAGCCATTCACCTCTAACAATTGGTTCCGTTGAGAAGGTCGCCGTAATCAGGACATCTGCGTTTCTTACTACCTCTTCAGGTCCATCACAAGCTATGACATCAATACCCAGTTTACTGCTCATTTCTCGGGCATATTCCTCATCTTTCCTTCTACCAGAATAGGCAAAGGCCTTCTCAATGCGCCTTACTTTCGATAGTAGAAGGAGCTGATCTCTTCCCTGTCTGCCTGTTCCAATGACCCCAGCCCTAGTGCTGTCTTCCCTCGAAAGGTATTTGGCTGCAACAGCTCCAGCGGCGCCTGTACTTGCATAGGGTGATTGTATTACAGCAAATATATTACCATCATCGGGGTCCATGAGATATTTAGCCCCTTTAGCAATCCTCTGACGAGTGGGTTCTCGAATTTCAAAAAGATGAGAGAGTACTACAACATTAGATTCTTCTAAAAATGCTAAACCTTGGTGTACTGCCGTAGTTCCAGGCGATATATGTGGTAAGCCTTTACCTTTTATTCGAACCTCACGCCGTGGGGTATCTTGGGCGAGACCCTTTCCATCTTGACGGTAGGCATTCTCAACTGCTTCAATGGTATCCTCAAAAGCAAGAGCCATCCTTACATCATCCTCTCTGATAAAGAGTACCATCACTTCACACATATGAAATAACTAATGGAGAGTCTATTTAAGAATATTCTATTAACATTCCTCTCGCACGTGATCTTTTTAATTGTGTATGCTTAATTAGTATGCATTAACTTAGTTTCACATAAACCAAAAATTTATATATATTTATGCTATAAATATACATAAATATTGGAGAGAGAGTAATGGAAAAAAATGAAAAATCCGTTCTACCAAAGATAAAAACCTCACTTCCGGGTCCAAAATCTAAATTGATCTTAGAAAAATATAACAAATTGTTTAATGTAAAAATGGATATAAATATGGCTGCAAATAAATCATATGGATGCATAATTGAAGATGTTGATGGAAATAAGTTTCTTAATTTTTCAGAAGATTTATGTGTTGCAGGTTATTCACTACCTGAGATCGTGAATGCCTCCGTTGATCAAACGAGGAAAATGATATCAAGGGGTCCTGGGGCAATTCCATTCCTAGAGTGCGCAGAACTACTTCTCAGTAATCTACCAAGAGAACTCAGCCAGGGGAGGGTTAATTATTGTGTAAGCGGAACAGAAACAGTGGATTTAGCGGTCTCGCTTGCGAGGACCTATACAAAGAGACCGATAATTCTAAGCTATCTAGGGTCTCATCATGGGCTGATTGGTACTCCAAACCAGATAAGCAGTGATCCTAAAATTAAAAAAACTTGGACAGCTAAAATTTCCGATAACATCCAGATTCCTTATCCAACATGTTATCGCTGTCAATTTAAACATCAATACCCAGATTGCGATCTTTTCTGCCTAGAATATCTCAAAAATATACTTGAGACTGTCGTCTTTCCAGATCAAGTCGCTGGATTAATTATAGAACCCATACAGCTACATAACGGATTATTTTTCCCACCAGATGATTATATGATGGGAATTACGGATATCTGTAAAAAAAATGATATTCAGCTTATTGTTGATGAAGTCTACACAGGCTTCGGAAAAACAGGGAAATTTTTGGCCTTTGAACATTGGAATATAGTTCCAGACATTATATGCCTTGGAAAATCAATGGGTGGCGGCTTTCCTCTTTCAGCCGTTGTAACTAAAAAAGAAGTAACTGATAATACAAGAACAGGAGGTCAACTCCTGTATACACGAGTTACCGGATCTTTCGCAGGTAATTCTGTAGCTTGTGTTGCCAGCATTGAAACCATGAAGTATATCATAAAACACAAACTAGCCGAAAATGCTAAAAAAATGGGAGAATATATTATGAAATCATTCAAAGACATTTCTAAACGAAAAATTTCTATTGGAGATGTTCGAGGAAGGGGCCTTCTTATTGGAGTAGATCTCGTAAGAAATAAGGATATTAAAGAGCCTGCTAGCGAGGATGCTTCAAGAATAGTTCAAGGTGCATTAAATGATGGTCTTATCATAGGAACAGCTGGTCGGTTTAAAAATGTCTTAAGTTTGCATCCCCCTTTGGTAATTAATCTCGAACAAGCAAAAAAGGCATTTGAAATAATTGAGAAATTGATAAACTAAATAGAACAAATCATGTGATAATTATTAACCGACCTTTACTCGCGCTTAATTTATTCACATCTGCGAGTGTGACACACGTTGTAACTCTCTTCGACACAAACATATACGTAAAGTAGCCAGCAGTCCATTCTTTAGGCTATTTAGATGGTCTGTTGAGTTCTCTTTCCTTTCAAATGTACGTGCTCTAAACTAACATGGATGCAGCAGAGAACGTTTTCCTTAAGAGCACTCAAAATTCTAATACCATAAATTTTAAATAATAAATTTTGAGATTTACATTTGAAAAAAAATGTCTAGAAGTGTTCAGAAGCAAATTGTTCATGATAAGTGTGTTGAAGAAAAGGCAACTGAATGGAAGGATGATGGTTACATGGTTTTTGCTGATCTTGAAGGCTGGGATAAACCGGCTGAAATTGAAGGATATGTTCCTGACATAATGGCAACGAAACACGGGGTGGCTCGAATCTGTGAAGTGGAAACAGACGATACTTTGGAGAGTCATAGAAAGCAATGGGAGACGTTAAAGAAATTTGCTGAAGGAATCAAGGGAACGTCTTTCTGGTTATTCTTGGCCAAAGAAGGGGTCAAATGTCAATATTTAGAGAGATAACCTTGAATTTTAGTCAAATGCGAGATCCAAAAAACTATTTTTTTAAAAAAATATTATTCTATTTCAGTATAAATATGTTTTCTACATTACTATTTGAATCTCCTTTCATTTTTTTGCTGATTTCGCGCTGAACCCGAAGTAGAAAAATTTATAAGATAAATTAAAAAGCAATAAATGGTTAAAATGAGTAGAGAATGGTGGGCAGAAACAGCTCCCCCTGGGGGATATTTAGCAGTTGAAGCAAAACATGGAAGGGAGTTCATCCTAAGAATAACCACGGACCAGGATCTGATCAAAGCTATACAAACATTTGCTAAGGATAAAAATATCAAATACGCAAAGATCTATGGTGGGTTCATGGGCGGGCTTCAACCGGCAAAATATATGGTGTGGGCAAGAGACACCAAAGATAAGAGCAACTGGGCGCACGAAGAAGAAGCTACATTACACAACTTGAGCATGATACTGGCCATGGGCGGGATAATACAGCCACATCCGGATGGTGGCGACCCAGTTGTCAAGCTCCACTTCGCAACAGGCGGCGGTTGGGATGTTCCAACCGTCGGAGGACATATGAACAAGGGAACAATCGTTAAAGGCTTATGTTGTGTATATGTAAATGAAATGCTCGGGCTCGAATTACTTCACAGACCTGGGGTAGAAGACTGGTTCAAAGAGGTCAAGTAACTAAGTTCAAAAAAGGATTCGGGAACTCATTTTATTCTATCTTTTTATAATTATCATTTTTCAAGCGCTTATATGATTAGATTAAAATCAAATCGTTATACTTTATCATTCTTTAGCAGTTGAGGCAAAATTATGGTCGAGTTTTTTGGGAAGGGATATTATAAGTTTTTCGTCATAATCTCTATGCAAAACTAAAGTTCTAATATTTTTGAGTCAAGGGGTTCTGAGCACAATTAACCCCTTTTCAAAATTTTCTTATAGAAAAATTTTAATTTTTAAGAAGAAATAAAATATTGAAGTGTTATGGCGAAACAGATTGAAATAGAAATACGAGGTATAACTTTTACAGCAGACATGTTGGAGGATAAGGCGCCGAAAACATGCAGGGCCATCCTTGGAGTACTGCCTTTAGAGGCAGAGGGGTATCATCAAGTCTGGTCAGGGCAATCGCTAATCATCCACTCCCCGGTTTTGATTAAGGCTGTAGAGGAGCAGGGGCTCTGGCCGAGTTCCAGTTTTCCAGACTTCAGGGAAAACGCGAACATCATCGGGTGTCCGGGCGAGCTGGCGTTGTATCCTGTTGGGGGCAGCATATGCATATCTTACGGTAAATCTTTATATGGTGGTAGCATCGGTCCTGAGCCGAGTTACCATTTCGCAAGGATATCTGCGGACATTGACAAGTTGTATGAAGTCGGAAGTACTTTTCGAAGAGAGGGTGGCCAGAAGATTAAGATCAGACTAAAGAATAGTCAATTCTGACGCGTGGCAAAATAGGGAGTGCGCCCATGAATCTTTTACCTGCTGATGAATTGACTGTGCTCCAGTCCAACGTTCAAATTAATGATCCACATCTATGTAGCGATAGTACAACTAGTCTCAACATCAAAGCCGCTATTTACGAGACCTTGGTATGTCGCGATGAGGATGGCGACTTTCGTCCTGCTCTGGCGGAGAGCTGGAAGGTGGAAGAAGACGCCCGAACCTGGACCTTCAACCTGCGAAACCAAGTATCCTTTCATAACGGTGACAAGCTGAAAGCTCAGGATGTGGTAGCCTCACTTGAGCGAATATGCGATCCCTCCATAGGCGGAGCTATGGGAACACAAGGTGTATATAGCAGTTACATAATAGATGCCAATATCAAAGCACTAGACGAGCATACAGTATGTATCGTAACCCGTGAGCCTACAACAGATCTGCTGGATATCCTTGTAGAATTTCCAATAGTTTCAAACAGTGCTATGAGAGATCTACCTAAGATAAAGATAGGCAGCGGACCCTACCGTTTAGTAGAAGCCTGCGATGAACGTGCTATCATGGAAGCCTTTCCCCAGTACTGGGGGGGCCAGCCACCAATTAAACAGGTCATCTGGAGGGCTGAGCCTAATGAACAGAAGCGGATAAAGGCTTTGCTTGTGGGTGAGGCTGACATAGTATCGGGAGTAACATTGGAGGGAAAAAAGACTATCGAGTCCACAGATCGAGCAACGGTCGTGCATTGGGATAGTAGCTTGTGCATCATCTTCATGTGCAATATTCGATCGGGAGTGTGTACAGATAGGCGGGTGCGACAGGCGCTGAACTACGCTCTGGATCAATCAGAAATCATAGAGAAAGTCAAGGGAGGGGCAGCGCAACCATTAAACGGCCCTCTTACGCCACTGCACTTTGGATACGACCCATCAACACCACCTTACCCATACGACCTAGATAAGGCTCGAACGCTTTTAGCAGATGCAGGGTATCCTAACGGGCTCAAGATAGTAATGGACATCCCCACGATCTCTCCAGATGAAGCACCTCAGTTGGCAACACTCATGGCCGAACAGTACTCCAAGGCGGGCATCACTGTCCGAATTAAGGAATTTTCTGATCGGGAGGGATACGCCAATATGGTTCGAGCTAAGCAGATAGATGACATCTGCTGCTTTGACTCCAGCCCGCTTAGCACATACAGAGTCCTCCGAGAAAAGATCCATTCAGGTTTTCGAGGTCCATGGTGGGAAGGCTATAGCAACCCTCAGGTTGACTCGCTGATCGAACAGGCCAAAGCCACAGTAAACAAAACCCAGCGGCAAAATATCTATCGTCGCGCCTATCGCTTGATACACGACGACGCTCCGTGGGTCTTTCTCTATAGACCAACCTACTTTTGGGGGGTTGGACCGAGAGCAAAAGGATGGACTTTGGGGATAGACGGACTTATCAGACTAGCATAGACGAATGTGAGCGAATAAGACTGGATATCAGCCCAGATTTAAGGAAATCTATCAATATTTTAGAAATTATAGAGAAAAATATCATTTTCCGTCCATGTATTTCTTAACAAGATAATCTTGACTGGGACACGCTTGCGCACGCGTGTTGATCTTCTTTTTGCCTAAGCAACTTGATGTCCAACTTCACAGCGTCAATAAGCTCGACCTCTACGCTGTAAATTCGAGATCAATTTATTCGCAAGAGTATTATTTTTTTGGAATCTTTATCCGGAGAAGAAAGATGATTCCGACAGCGTTCGCAGATGCGCTGGTAACGAAGGGAGCCCAGTGCCCAACGTTCCATAGCGCACCAGCGATGAGTACACCAGCTGAGCCGACGGTCATGGTGATCGAGTCAAGTGCTCCCATAGCCGTTCCGACTTCTGATTCCGCGATGTAGCTGAGGAGTTCCCTTCTCGCGGGCATATCCATCGCGCCGATGACACCCATGACTGTCATTAGGATGACTGCGAGGGCGAAGCTTGGGATGAAGGGGTAGAGCCACCAGACGAGGCTGGATAAGGCGAGGTGCCAGACCAGCATTCTTAGGCCGCCGATCCTAGTGGTTACGACGCCGAAGACTAGGACGGAGATTGCGCTGCCGGCGCTGAAGAGGGCGAGGATCGTACCTATGGCCGTGTCGCTGAGGTGTTGGTCGAGGGCGGCGACGAGGGGGATGTAGGTATAGAACATCTGGAATCCCATCGTGTGGGCGCTGAGTCCGATTATGAGGTTCTGCAGCCTCGTGTCGGACCTAACAATGTGGAGTCCATGCTTGAGGTCACCGTAGAAGTCCAGCTGGGCCTTTTCGGATTTGTGTCTGTCCGTGTACCTGAAGAGTAGGGCGATGGAGATAAGCGACAGTGCCCCGCCGCCTATGAGCGTCGCCTGGTATCCGAAGCTCTGCGCCGTGGCTCCGGCCAACGCTTGGCCTGTTACCTGTCCTCCGCTGAGGAGCATGTAGTACCAGCCGAAGGCTATGGCTCTCTTCCCAATTAGGGCTGCCTCGGAGATGGCTGCGGAGGCCGGTGGGCCCTGGAAGGCGTATCCGATCCAGATGATGATGAGGAGGATCGCCTCAGCGGTTAAGTTCGTCAGGAGGCCCATTGATATGAGGGCTGCGCCTGTGAGAGCGAATCCCCAGATTATCGGGGTTTTCCTACCTATTCTGTCAGAGAGGGAACCAGTCGTCATCATCGCGGCGGCGTAGATTAGCTTGGAGAGGGCGAGCAGTACCCCCGCGAGGAAGGGGGAGTAACCAAGGCGTACGAGGTAGAGTATGATTAGACTGGTGCCGAGGTAGAACCCGATGTTATATAGAGCGGATGATAGCGCTATTTCCGCGATGCCGCGCGAGAGACCGGTCTTCCTCAAATCCATTGGATAGATCCTCCTTATTCTCGCTGGCGGCGATATTAATTGGTATGTCCGCAGTTGAAGCGGTTTTTGAAATCTCCTTAGAAGGGGTGCGGAGTCTCAGGTCGACGAGGCCCAAGAGAGGCTTCAGGCGACCGTGAGTGTATATCAGGCGCGCGCGCAACGTTGAGAGAAGTAGATACGTGTTACATGATCGCGCCTCTGATGAGGTTAAGCTAAGGAGTATCTCTTAGAAGAAACATTGAAAACAGAGTCAAAGTCTGAGAGGAAAAACCAAAATTTTTAACAAGTACCTTCCTATTCCTGAATCTTTATACGAAAAAGATTAAAACTATCAAATTGCGGGGACACAAGATCGTGTACTAGCGAAAGGGTGCTCAGACGTAGAAAAGCTGCGCGCCCTGCTGTTGCTGCTTCGCTTCCCTAAGGCCCTTCTCTATCCCGGACTTGGTGACCTTAACGTCGTACTCGATGAACTCCGCGGCCGCCCGGTTCAGGTGGCCATTGATCTCGCTGAGCTCCTCGCGCGTGAACTTCCCCATGATGTCTGGGTTGTTCACGTACTGGAGCCACCCCCACACGCTGTGGTTAAGTCCCAGCAACGCCACCTGCATCGACCTAACGAGCTCCAGCCTGTCGGTCCCCTCCGCCGCCTGATTTTTACCTATCTGGTCGAGGTACTCCATGCACTCCTGGATCCATCGTTCACCCATGTCGTCCACCCATTCCTCGGTCCCTCATCTCCTCCGCGCCTCCGTTAATATCCTTTTCTGAACGCAGGCTCGACCGCCCCCAATCCTTATGTGGGGCGGCGCCGATCGTTGCCTAGGAATTTCGTATGGTGTCGAAGGTCAGGGCGTCCCACATACTCGTGGAGAAGCAGTCCCAGGCCCTCCGCGTCCTCGAGGAACTCTCGAAGGGCTCTGACTTCGCCGAGCTGGCACGCAAGTACTCCCAGTGCCCGTCAGGCAAGAGGGGCGGCGACCTCGGCTTCTTCGGCCGCGGGCAGATGGTGAAGGAGTTCGAGCAGGCTGCCTTCTCCCTCAAGTTGGGCGAGGTCTCGCAGCCCGTCAAGACCCAGTTCGGCTATCACATAATCAAAAAGACGGGAGAAAAATAGGGGCATCGAAGCTTGGTCAGCGAGACATACTAATTCCCTGATTGTTTCACATGAAGCATTAGTCGACTAATTTCATCGCATTACGGACATATTTGCATGATAGATCGTTTCGATTTCAAGGGTTTCATTCGAATAAGGCGCGAACCGCCGTGAAGATTAGCCCGATCTTGTCTCTGCGGATGTCCCGAAAGGTCTCGCACTCCACCCAACAGCCTGGGCACAGGCTTTCCCTTATCATTCGTCTCGCTCTCTGGGCCTCCGCTGAATTCCAGATGTGCTCCAATGGCTCCTTGCGAACATTGCCCATCCTTAGGTTGAGGATTATGCAGGGGTAGACGTTCCCCTCCGGGTCGAGGAAGAAGGAATCCGAGCCAGCGGAACATGGAAGCCGCCTCGCCGCGGGCGCGCGGATGTATCTGATGACGCCCCGCATGTAGTAAACGGTTGGCGCCGTCCTCAAGATGCCCCTTCGCTTGACGATGTCGCGCCAGATCTCTTCGACCGTCGGAATCAGCTCATTAAATGCGTCTTTCAGGGCAAGATCGCTCCCGACGTTCTTGTAGTAGATGTCGCTGAAGTTGACGGGCCGGAAGCTGAACTCCACGCCCAGGCCGCGCGCGAGCACATACACGTCCCACAATTCTATGTAGTTCTCAGTTGTCAGGGTCATGCCAATGCTCAGCTTCAGGCCCGAGGCATTGTTCTTCAGCGACACCAACCTGCGTACCGTTTCGACGGCTTTCGTATAGCTGCCGTCCACCCCACGCATCTTGTCGTGGATCCGGCCTATGCCATCGATCGAGACGCTGATGCCCAGTCCCTTTCCGCCCAGAATCGACAAAATTTCTTTCGTAGTCTTCTCGACTGTTAAAGGGCTCATTCCATTTGTGGGGATCCAGAAGATGCAATTGGGAAGGTTTTCACTTATCACGGAGACGATCGCCGGCAGGTCGGGCCTCAGGAACGGTTCCCCGCCCGTAAGCTGGATCGACGTGACATCGAGAAGGAAGCTGCGGTTAGAAACGAAAACGGATTTTATCTCATCGAGATCCATCTCTTGGCGCCTGCTCTCGGACGCCTTCCATATGTTGCATGCAACGCATCGGCTATCGCAGCGGTAGGTGACGGCGAAGTTGGCGATCATCCTCGGCCGAATCGATGTTCTCCTGAGGCCAATTCCCCTGCTGACGGACGCCGGAAAACTGTGATTCGGCTCCACCTTGCCTATACCCCCCATGAGTTCCTTTTTTTGGGAGCTGCATGTTGAACCTATCATCGACGATTCGCGGTCGAAGGCCCAGGCCCGCCTCACCACTCTCCCAAACGATATCTATTTTAGCATAAGCTTTATCTTGCTTTGCTGAATTGTGTTCGTAAAGTCCCACGGGAGATGCGCGTTGTCCTTCAAAATGGGCAGGGTCGGAGACCTCAAGGTCGGCTCGTACGCCGTGATCGATGGCGAACCGTCCAGGATCGTCTCCATCGATAAGAGCAAGCCCGGGAAACACGGGAGCGCCAAGTTCCGATGCACGGCCATCAGCCTCCTCGACGACAGCAAGCGCAGCTTCGTCAACCCGGTCGACGCCTCGGTCCAGATACCGATCGTCGAGAAAAAGAACGCGCAGGTTGTCTCGGTGAATCCGACCAGCGTCCAGCTCATGGATCTGGAGTCCTACGAGATCATCGACGTCGTGATGCCAACAGACGAGGAGATCAAGTCCAAGCTGGCGTCGGGCAAAGAGTTGGAGTACTGGAACATCATGGGTCGATACAGGATCCAGCGCGTGAAGAGTTGATTCTCAAGAAGGCCATCTCGGATGAAGCGCGTGGAGCAGATGCGCCTTCGGCCAGGCATGAGCGTCGGTGAGCTCGCCGAGGAGATGCACCGGGCGGGGGTTATCGGCGCCGGCAGGGTCGGCGCGGCCGTCGAGATCGTCGCGGAGATGTTCTCAGACCCGGACTTCACGACATTCATCACCCTATCCGGACCGCTCGTGCCCAGCGGGATGCGCCTCATCTTCACGGATCTGATACGGGGCGGATACGTGGACGCCATCGTCACCAATGGTGCGAACATCGTACACGACCTCGTCGAGGCGATGGGCGGGAGTCACTTCCTCGGGCGGGTCGACGCCGACGACGCGGAGCTGTGGAGGGAGGGCATCAACCGCGCCTACGACATCTACATGGAGAGCCACGTGTTCTCGGACCTGGAGAGGTACGTGGGCGGGATCCTTGACAATATGCCTGAGAAGAGTCGTGAGCGCATCCCGATACACGGGCTCCTGAGGGAGATCGGGCTCCGAGTCGAGGACAAGGATTCGATACTGTTCAACGCCGCAAAGAGGGGCGTGCCGATCTTCAGCCCAGGCTTCCTCGACTCGATGCTCGGCATCCCCCTCTGGATGTACTCGAAGAGGAGCCGGCTGCTCATCGACCCGATAAGGGACTTCGACCTGTTCGCCAACATGGTCTACGACGCCAAGAAGGCCGGGGCCATCATCCTCGGCGGGGGCACGCCGAAGCACCACACCCTCTACATGCACACGCTGCGCGAGGGGCTCGACGCCGCCATCCAGATCAGCTCCGCGAGGGAGGACGACGGCAGCCTCAGCGGCGCTCCACTCAGGGAGGCCATCAGCTGGGGGAAGGTGAAGGGAGACAGGACCTCCACGATATTCGGCGACGTGACGATCGTGTTTCCGTTGATCGTCGCGGCGGCGCTCGAAAAAATCGCCACTAAATCCATTAAAGGCTAATCGATACCAAAGAATAGCGTGAGTTCAGATCAGCTTGCCGCACTTGGGGCATTTCGTCGGGTGCAGGAAGATGGGGCTACCGCAAGAGGTGCAACTCCATCGATTCCTATGCTCCTTCAGCCACGCGTCCGCTTCTCCATCCTCGATTCGCTTGAGGTTCCTGCGGGGGTCCTCGCCCATTGGCTTGAAGTAGGACGCCATCCTTTCGTACTTCCTGTAGGAGTGATTACGATAGCTGTCGCATTCGAAGCAGTATCTGTAGCCCTTCTCGTTGAGACACTTCGCCCGTTCACACTGTGAACCGTGGCACTCGGGGGTTAGGGCCTGGCAGCCGTTGCATCGGGCGTGTTCTGAGGGCACCTTCCAACGCCTAATGGCGTAATCGAAGGCTTCGCCATCGTCCCGTTGGCCTCGATAGACCGCGCAGGCGTCGCAGTAGATACCACACCTTCCGATCAGGTCTCTATCGCCCATCTCCGCAGCGATCGGTCATCTGGTCGTTAATAATAGTTGGTGCGTCAGATAGCCTTCAGAATAACCTTTACAAGCGCGCGAGGGTATCAATAGTAAAAAGGTGGGATGCGCGGATGGCCCTCGAAAAGCTCGGCTCCTCGCTCTACGACGCCCTCAGGAAGGTGATCCGGGCACCTGTCGTCGACAAGGAGCTGGTGAAGGAACTCATCCGCGACTTCCAGCGAGCGCTCCTCCAGGCGGACGTCAACGTCCAGCTCGTCATGGAGCTGTCCAAGAACATAGAGGAAAAGGCGCTCGAGGAGAAGCTGCCGCCCGGGATCAGCCGGCGCGAGCACGTCGTCAAGGTCGTCTACGACGAGCTCACACGGTTCGTCGGCGAGAAGCCGGAGAGCCTGGACATCCAGCCAGGCAGGGAGAACGTCCTGATGCTCGTTGGCATCCAGGGGTCCGGCAAGACGACGACGGCGGCGAAGCTCGCCCGATACTTCCAGAAGCGCGGGCTCAGGACCGCTGTGATCTGCGCCGACACGTTCAGGCCTGGCGCCTACGATCAGCTCAAGCAGCTGGCCGACTCCGTCAAAGTCGACTTCTACGGGGAACCCGGCGAAAAGAACCCCCTCAGCATCGCGAAGAGGGGGGTCGAGCGGTTCAGGGACCACGAGGTCGTGTTACTCGACACGTCCGGCCGGCACAAGGACGAGAAGTCCCTCATCGTCGAGATGCGGGAGATCGCGGTCGCCGTCAGGCCGCAGGAGATCGTCATGGTCTTGGATGGGACGATCGGGCAGCAGGCCGCCGCCCAGGCCGAGGCATTCAAACAGGCGACGAACATAGGCTCCATCATCGTCGCCAAGCTCGATGGCTCCGCGCGGGGAGGGGGAGCCCTCTCGTCCGTCGCCGCCACGGGCGCGAAGATCAAGTTCATCGGCACCGGGGAGAAGATCGAGGATCTGGAGCCGTTCGTCCCGAGTCGATTCATCGGGCGCCTATTGGGCATGGGGGACATCGAGGGGCTGATACGGAAGGTGAAGGAGGCGGAGGTGCCCATCACGGAGAAGGACATGAAGGCGATCCTCTCCGGACGGTTCACCCTAGCCGACATGTACCAGCAGTTCGAGGCGATGCGGAAGATGGGCCCCCTCCAGAAGGTGATCTCCATGATTCCCGGGCTCGGCTACCAGTTGCCCCAGGAGCAGTTCGACGTCGCCGAGGAGCGGCTCGACCGCTGGCGGTACATCATCCAGTCCATGACCCCCGATGAAAGGGAGAACCCGAAGATGCTGAACGCCTCCCGGGTCAGGCGCATCGCGCGCGGATCGGGCACCGAGGACCGAGACGTAAGAGAGCTTATAAAACAGTACGACGCGATGAGGAAGATGTTCAAGCAGCTAAAGGGAAGGCGCGGCCTGATGAAGCGCCTCCCCTTCAAGCTCGGCTGAGGGCTGAACCATGGGAAAATCAAGCGGACCTAGGAGGAAGAGCAGGAGCGCGCTCACGAAGTCGGTGAGGGAGCGCGGGCGGATAGGGCTGAGCAGGCTGCTCACAAAGTACGAGCCCGGTGAGAAGGTGGTCATCCACATCGATTCCGGCGTGCACAAGGGGATGCCTCACAAGCGCTACCAGGGCAAGGTGGGCACGATCGTCGAGAGGCGCGGACGGGCGTACGTCGTCGAGATCCCGCAGAGCAAGACGGTCCGGTTATTGGTCGCCCTGCCCGAACACCTTAAGAAGCACTGAGGGGTGGGGCCATGTCCATCCTCGAGAAGAAGGAGATCACGATAGCGGAGGCTAAAAAGCTGCTGGAGGCGAAGGGAGAGGAGCTCGACCCGTTGCAGAGGCGGGTGCTCGACTACGCGACCAAGTTCTCGAAGCTCTCGGCTGATG
>Ga0315280_10003036_pt1 | contig 26280 bp, 22 predicted proteins | sample YL17G06_40_MG_FD_203697 | JGI IMG/M metagenome (GOLD analysis project Ga0315280, IMG submission 203697) | Sediment microbial communities from Yellowstone Lake, YNP, Wyoming, USA - YL17G06_40 | ecosystem: Environmental > Aquatic > Freshwater > Lake > Sediment | place: USA: Wyoming | collected...
GATCCCGTAGCGCTCAAGGGCTACTGCTTCCTGTCTGCGATTCCTCACCTTTCCTCCTCTCAAGACCAGGCCGAGCCTGTCTCATTTTGGAGTTACAATTTCGACCCATCTTGAGAGTTACACAACAGACCAACTGAAGGTCACCGGCAGCCCAGAGGGCGGGTCGGGACTTGCTAAAGGTTATCGCTGTTGACCGGGCGCCCCGGGTATGGTATAATCCGGCGAATAGTCAAGGGCAGTGAAGGGGAGGAGTAAGCCGTCCGCTGGCTTCAGAGAGCCGGGGCTTGGTGCGACCCGGCGCCAGTCCGGCCGAACGTCGCCCCGGAGCCGCCGCGCCGAATCCGCGCTGGAGCGGGTTTAAGCGCAGCCGGGAGCGCCCGTTATTGCGCGAGAGAAGTCCCGACTTGGCCGTTCAGGCTTCGTCGGGGAATTTGGGTGGTACCGCGGGGAGCAGCCTCCTCGTCCCAAAAAGGGACGGGGAGCTTTTTGTTTATGCCAGAGGGCACGACGCGGTCGGGCCCAGGAGCAACTTGGAGGATAGATTATGGCAATCACCGGTGCACAGGCGCTCATCGAATGCCTGAAAAGAGAGAACGTGGACATCATCTTCGGCATACCGGGGGGCGTGCTGCTGCCGGTTTACGACGTGCTGTACGACGCCCCCATCCGGCACATCCTGACGCGCCACGAGCAGGGGGCGGCGCACATGGCCGACGGCTACGCGCGCGCGAGCGGCAAGGTCGGGGTTTGCATAGCCACCTCGGGGCCCGGCGCGACTAACCTTACGACCGGCCTGTGCACGGCGCACATGGACTCGATCCCGGTGGTCGCCATCACCGGCCAGGTGCCCACCTATGCCATCGGCAGGGATTCGTTTCAGGAAGCCGATACTTTCAGCATCACGATGCCCATCTGCAAGCACAACTACCTGGTGAAAGATGTTGCCTTGCTGCCGAGCATCATGGCAGAGGCGTTCTACATCGCGCGCACGGGGCGGCCAGGGCCAGTGCTCGTTGACCTGCCCAGGGACGTCTCGCAGGCTGTGCTTGATGATTTCGATTACCCGGAGAAAATCTCCATCCGGTCTTACAAGCCGGCGACAAGCGGCCACCCGCTCATGATCCGCCGGGCGGCGGAACTGCTCAACGATGCGCAGCGCCCGGTGATCTACTGCGGCGGGGGCATCATCGCCTCGGGGGCGCACGAGCAGGTGGCGGCCGTTGCGCGCAAGGTCAATGCTCCCGTCACAGCGACCCTGATGGGCAAGGGCGCCTTCCCGGAGACCGACCCGCTTGCCCTGGGAATGCCGGGCATGCACGGGACAGCGTATGCCAACTACGCGCTCAACGAGGCCGACGTTATCCTGGCCGTGGGCGTGCGCTTTGACGACCGCGTTACCGGCAAGGTCGAGACCTTTGCCCAGAAGGCGCGTTTCATTCACATTGACGTTGACCCCGCGGAGATAGGGAAAACCGTCAAGATCGAAGTGCCCGTGGTGGGCGATGCAAAGCTAGTGCTTGCAGACCTGGTAGGGCTGCTCAAGCCTGCCGAGCATGCGGAATGGCTGGCGACAATCGAGGGCTGGAAGAAGCGCTACCCGCTAGGCTGGCGCCCCGACGGGCTCAAGCCGCAGGAGGTCGTGCAGCGCATCTACGAGCAGACGAAGGGCGAGGCAATCGTCACCACCGACGTCGGACAGCACCAGATGTGGGCCGCTCAGTATTACCTGTGCACGCGGCCGCGCCAGTTCCTGTCCTCGGGCGGCCTGGGGACCATGGGTTACGGGTTCCCGGCGGCAATCGGGGCGCAGTTCGCAAAGCCCGACGCGGCGGTGTGGTGCTTCGCAGGCGATGGCAGTTTCATGATGAACCTGCAGGAACTGGGGACCGCGGTGGAGCACAAGCTGGCGGTCAAGGTGGCGATCATGAACAACGGCTACCTGGGCATGGTTCGCCAGTGGCAGGAACTTTTCCACAAGAGAAGATACAGCCAGGTTCACATCAGGCCCGGCCAGCCCGACTTCGTGAAACTGGCCGAGGCATTCGGCGCGCGCGGGGCGCGCGTCGAGAAGCCGGAACAGATCGTGCCCGCCATCCAGCAGGCGATGGAGTGCACGGACAGCCCGTTCCTGATTGACTTCCGCATCGCGCAGGAGGAAAACGTGATGCCGATGGTTCCCGCCGGCGGCTCGATTGACCAGATGATGGTGGACTAGCACAAGGGAGAATTGAGATGAGGCACACGATTTCGGTTCTCGTCGAGAACAAGCCGGGGGTGCTGGCGCGCACCGCGAGCCTCTTCGCGCGCCGCGGCTTCAACATCGAGAGCCTGGCGGTCAGCACCACCGAAGATGCCAGCGTCTCGCGCATGACCATGGTCGTCGAAGGACAAGAGGGCGTGCTGGAGCAAATCCAGAAGCAACTTTACAAGTTGATTGACGTGATCAAGGTCAGCGACCACACCAACGAGTCAGTGGTGGAGCGCGAGCTGGCGCTTTTCAAGGTCAACGCTGAACCCAAGTCGCGCGCCGAGATCATGCAGATCGCCGATATCTTTCGCGCCTCCATCGTGGACGTGGGCGACAAGACCTTCATCATCGAGGCCACGGGGGACGAAGAGAAGGTCAACGCGCTGGAGAAACTGCTCGAGCAATACGGCATCCAGGAGATGGTGCGCACGGGCAAGGTCGTGCTCGTGCGCGGCTCAAGGACCACATGAGAAGGATGTAGGGGCGGGTTTGAAACCCGCCCCTACCGGCATCCCGGCTAGGCTATCTCTGTGAACCGGTCCTTCTTTGCGCGGCAGATAGGGCACTCGTCCGGGGCTTGGCCGATCACCGTGTTGCCGCAGACCTGGCAGATGAAGATAGGGGCAGCAGACAGGTCTCCGCCGGCGTTCAACGCGTTTAGCGCCTGCGTGTAGAGGGCGTGGTGTTCGCTCTCCACTGCCAATGCGTACTTGAACGTGGCGATCGCCGCCTTGTGGCCCTCGGCCTCCGCTTCGGCGAGGAACTTCGGATACATCTCCCTGAACTCGTATCCCTCGCCCTCGATCGCCGCCTGGATGTTCTCAGCGGTGCTCTTGACGCCCTTCAGAGCGCGGAAGTGGTTCATGGCGTGAACGGTCTCGGCCTCAGCCGCGGCGCGAAACAGCTTAGCGATCTGGTGGTATCCGTCGGCCTCGGCCTTCCTCGCAAAGGCCAGGTACTTGCGGTTGGCCTGGCTCTGCCCGCCGAATGCTGCCTGCAGATTCTCGGTGGTTGCCATCAGGGAAACTCCTTTCGGAAAGGTGCTTGCTTCGGCAGTAAACTACCGAAGCAACCCCGTGCTGCTAGACGATACTACAGTACTCATCCTAGCGCTTCTTGCCAAGGAGCGCGGGCAGGTCGAAATCGTGTCCCCGGCTTTTCTCGCCCGAGGCCAGCAGGATACCGCCCAGATTGGAATCGCCCGAATATCTGGTCACGTAATTGTCGGCCAAGACGCACGGCTCGCCGGTCAGCGCCCCAATCCTCGACTCCAGGCCGGTGTATTCCCGGATCGGCTCAATGCTTCGGATGCGCCACGCGCCGCCCTCTTTCGCGTATTGCACCAGGATGTCTGACGGCAGCGGCGGCTGCTTCACGCCGCGCAATGATTGCCGCTGCACTTCGTGCACCACCGCAATGGCCTGCGAACGAGTGCCCTGGAGAAGCAGCATCTTCCAGGTGAACGAGATCGTTTCCCAGCCCAGGTCTTTTCTTTGGAGGAGCACCTCCAGGCGCTTCTTGGCCGTATCGTAGGTCTGTTTTTCCACATCGGAGTATGAGGTTGAAAGCGCCGCCAGGGCCGCGCCACTATCGTTTCGCCTGCGGGCCTCACAGTAAGTGCGGTTGACGGCCTCGATGGCCTTCCGATCATCGGCCGGAAGCGTGTCGGCCTCCCCCAGCAGTGAGCCGCGACAGTCAATCAGCCCGATTTGCGATGAGACAAAGAGCAGGTCGTAAACGCCTGGCTTGAGCTCGGTGATCTGATACTGCCCGTTGTCCATCGCGACTCTGGCGGAACGCCAAGAGCGCTTCTCCCTAGGCACGGGAGCGCGCCTGGTAGCCACCACGATTGCGCCGAGCTCAAGGCCCCTTACAACGCCCTCGATGGTGCCGGCCTGCATCAATTCGAAGTTGGGGCCCGGTGTCGTCTCGCCTGCCTTGACTGTAATCCTCTGCGGCTGTGGGTCCTCGCGGCTGTCCACGTAGCCTGGCGCGTGGGCAATCAGGATGTATTCGCCCTCGTCAAGCTCCAGGCGGTACTTGCCCGACGGGTCGGCCTGTGTGCTGCCTGCCTGGGGGACGACAACAGCCGGGCCCAGAATCCGCTCTACCGGCCGCGCTACCACGTAGGCGCGCACCGCGGCCGGGCTGACAGTCCCCTCGACTGTGCCCTTGCTGTCTGCGGCGGCCGTTGTGGCGAGAGCGATTCCGGCGAGCACGAGCAGTGCGGCTGCCGCAACGAAGCGCCTGGGGAACCTGGCTGGGGCGCCATTACCGCCAGCCTTCCGCACCCCGCAAAGCGGTCGCTGCGAGGCGGTTAGCCTCGGCACCGGTCGGAGCGAGAAGCGGTGAAAAGCAGAGCTGCAGTGCTCACACATGATGCCTCCGTTGCGCGTGGCCAGGCAGAAAGAATCGAATGCTGTCCGCGCTAGTTTAGCGCGCGCCGAAAGCCTTTGCAATAGCCGGGACGCACGACGGGGCAGGAGGCAAGCTCGTGGGCTGCGAATCCTGGCTGCGAGATGGTTACGGTTGATGGGAGTGAGGGAGGCGGGCAGATCCTCCGAACGGCGGTGGCGCTGTCGGCTGTCGGCGGCAAGCCGGTGCGGGTTGTTAACATCAGGGGCGCGCGCCCGAAGCCGGGGCTTCAGCCGCAGCATCTGCTGGGCGTGCGGGCGATCGCTGATTTGTGCGCGGCGCAGCTCAAGGGCGCGGAACTGAATTCGACGGAGATCGAGTTCCTACCCGGCCCCTTCTCGGACAGGAAAGAATGGACACTGGACGTGCAGACCGCAGGAAGCGTGACCCTTTTGCTTCAGTCACTGCTGCCGTGCCTCGCGGTGGCAGGAGGTGAGAGACGATTGACTCTGCGCGGCGGAACAAATGTGCCGTTCTCCCCACCGGTTGATTACATGCGAGAGGTTCTGATCCCGGCGCTGCGAGAGATGGGGGTTGGCGTTGAGGTGGCCCTGGCGCGGCGCGGGTTTTATCCGAGAGGCGGGGGCGAAGTGCGGGTGGCCGTGCGAGCGCAGGGGGCGCTGCAGCCGATCGTGCGGGTGGAAAGAGGGTCGCTGAGGAGAATACGCGGGGTGGTTTACAGTTGCAGGCTGCCCGCGCACGTGCCGGAGCGAATCGGTCGGGCTGCGCTATTGGCCCTCAAGCGCGCCGGCCACGATGCCTCAATCGAAGCTGATCTCGAAACGCCATCAGGCAGCCCGGGCTGCGGGATCACCCTGTTGGCAGAATTCGAGCGCGCGACCCTGGGAGCCGATGCACTGGGTGAGGTCAGGAAGCCCGCCGAGAAGGTCGGCGAGGAGGCAGCGCAGCATTTGATTGAGGAGATTGAGTCCGGCGCAGCCGTTGATCGTCACCTCGGGGACCAACTTGTGGTCTGGGCAGCGCTGGCTAAGGGGGAATCGCGGTATCTCGCATCGCGCGTGACAGCGCACCTCGAGTCGGCGGTGGCGGTTGCAAGTGAGATACTGGACGTGAAGTTCGACGTGTCTGGTGAAGGGCCGACGGCTGTCAGTTGTTCGGGGCGGATGCGTGTGTGAGTGACGCGCCCCCCACCCCAGCCCTCCCCCACGAGGGGGGAGGGTGAGGAGGCAGGAGGCACGGCGGTTGATGGAGAAGGACTGGGGTAGTCATGAAGAAGCCGGTTGCGATGTTTCTGGAGAAGCTATATCGCGACTCGCGCTACATTCCCACGGGGCGTGTGGAGCAGCTGGGGGTCAAGAGGATTGCGTTCATGGAGGTGTGCCCCGTCGTGTCGCCCACTGGGGAAGAGCGCGGGCGGCTGCTGCTGGAGCGGGAGTTCGCGCTCGACGGGAGGCCTGACGGAGAGCGGCCATACGGGATGGAATCCCTGCTGGCATACTGCCTGCACGCCAGCGGTGAGCAAGAGGGCTTCCAACTCAAAGCGCAGGATGTGAGCAGGCTGGTGGAAGAGGCCTGGCAATTCTACGTGCGGCGCAACTTTCATTTTCTGCTGGCGGATTTCGTGCGTGCGCGCAACGACGCGGAGCACAACATCGAGATATCCAGGTTGATCTCGCGCTGCGCCGCGGACGAGGACGAAGGCTGGACGTTTGTAAAGTGGTGGCCCTGGATCGAGAGAGACCGGGCGATTGCGCAGGCCTTGAGCGATGTTGAGAGCGGGCACCTGGAATCTGCAGCAGCGGAGCTATACCGGGCCAGGAGAGCGATTTCGCGCTTCGCCAAGGAGCACGCGACCCAGTACGCGCGCGAGGGCGAAGCTGCGGTGGCGATGCCCGGGCAGATGGAACAACACATTGATACGCTGGTGCGCCTGCTGCAGCGGCTGTACATGATGCCGATAGCGCTCGAACAGCAGCTGGACGAGGCGATGGAGCGCGGCGACATCGAGGCCACCGACCGGCTGCGCCGGCAGATGATGGGCGAGGCCTTGGGGCGCGAGTGAGCCTCGCCGCTGAGCCCGAAGAGGCCGGCGGGAGTTTTGGCAGCCCAAGGGGAGGGCGTGGAGCGCGGCGGCAAGCCGCCGCTTTGAAAGCGGGAGCCCATTCCCGCATTCTCCCGCCCGTTGACAGTGCGGGAGGTGCGATGTTATGTTAGTGTGCTCGCGCAGCAGACCCGGGAGAAAGTGATGGCCGCCAGGAAGTACGATGTCGCGGTTGTGGGGATCGGCCTCGTGGGGAAGGAACTGCTGCGCATCCTGGAGCAGCGTAACTTCCCTGTCAAGTCGCTCAAGGTGCTGGCGCGCAGCGCGCGCGAGGAGAAGTTCGGGGGGCGCACGATCAAGGTTGAGCAAGCGAATGTCAAGGCTTTCTCGGGGGTGGAACTGGCGCTTTTTGCGGGCAGCGATGAGGCGGAAAGCCACCTGGGCTGGGAGGCGGTGCGCGCGCACCACACGCTGGTGGTGGACAACGGGTCAGCCTTTCGCCTCTATCCAAACGTGCCGCTGGTGGTTCCCGAGGTGAACGGTGAAGCCCTCGAGGAGCACGAGGGGCTGGTAGCGAATCCGAACTGCTCCACCATCCAGATGGTGGTGCCGCTGAAGCCGCTGCACGACCGCGCGCGCATCAAGCGCATCGTGGTGTGCACCTATCAGGCGGTTTCCGGGAAGGGGAACGCGCCAGTCGTCCAGTTGGACAGCGAGGTGCAGGCGGTGGGCCGCGGCGAGGCGCTGCCTTCGCCCGGTGGAGGGTTCAAGGAGACCATCGCGGGCAACGTACTCAGCCTCGATTGGGCGGTAGAGCTTGAGGGCTACACCAAAGAGGAAGTGAAGATGGTGCGCGAGACGCGAAAGATACTGGGCGATGAGACGATCCAGATTGTGCCCACTTGCGCGCGCGTGCCGGTGCGCAACGCGCACAGCGAGGCGGTGAACGTGCAGTTTAACAACCCCCTGTCACCCGAGGAGGCGACGGGCCTGCTGCGCGATCCGTACTGGAGTTCGTATGTGGAGGTGTGGGAGGAGGATTGCCCGTCTCCGCTGCGGGTCACGGGAACGGACAAGGTGCACGTGGGCCGCATCAGGCCGGACCGCACGGTGGCGCATGGGCTCAATATGTGGATAGTGTCGGATAACATACGCAAGGGCGCCGCGCTGAACGCGGTTCAGATCGCAGAGGCGATGGTGGAGCGCGGGCTAGTGGACGAATGGCTCGCCCGGGAGCGATGAAGTGAAAGTAGTGGTGATGAAATTCGGCGGCAATTGCGTGGAGGGCGAGGCAAACCAGGCCCACACGGCGCAGCGCATCCTGGAGGCGCGCGAGCGGGGGCTGTCGCCGGTGGTGGTGGTCTCCGCGATGGGCCGGGGAGGCCCTTACAGCACCAGCGGGCTGGAGAAGTTCATCCGCGGCATCGGGCCCAAGATCGAGCCGCGCGAGCGCGACCTGGTGATGTCATGCGGCGAGATAATCGCGACGGTGGCGATGGCTCACTTTCTCAAGACGAAGGGGGAGATGTCCGTCGCGCTGACTGGAGGGCAGGCGGGGCTGATAACCGACCTTTACTACGGCAGCGCCCAGGTGGTGGACGTGCAGCGCGAGGGCCTCTTGCGCTGGCTGGACGAGGGCTACATCGTGTTCGTTACCGGATTTCAGGGCATCACTCCGACGCACGATATCACCACGCTGGGCGAAGGGGGCAGCGATTACACGGCGATAGCGCTCGCCTTCGCGCTGCAACAGCCGAGGGCCGGGCTCCTGGAGCAACGCATCGAACTCGATCCGGTCCACATCTACAAAGAGGTGGACGGGGTGATGACCGCCAACCCCGACAACTTCGACCAGGGAACGCCTGACAGGCCCAAACTGCTGCCTTCATTGACCTACGACGAGATGGTTGACATGTCGAAGCTGGGCGCGCAGGTGATGCAGCACAAGGCGGCGCTGATGGCGCGTCAGCAGAGGCTGGCGGTGCTGATAAAGAACTTCGCCACCGATGCGGCGGGCACGGAGATCTCGCCGGCGACGGAAGGCCGCGCCTTGCGCGAGGTGACCGGCGTGGCGGACATGGGCAACCTGTTCGTTTTCACCTTGCCAAGGCAAACGCCGCGACTGGCCGCCCAGTTGTCGGAAGACCTGGCGCGCCAGCGCCTGGCGCACTGGGAGATCGCATCGGAGCCCGAGAAGCTACTATTCGCCGTCAGGCGCGAGAAGTATCGCGATGTGGGGCTCGTCATCGAACACATCCTTTTCGACCGCGACCTGAAGGCCGAGATCAGCGAGCAGCAATGGGGACTGGTGTCACTGGTGGGGCAGGGGATGCAGGGTCGCTCGCGCGAAGTGGGCGCGCGCGCGCATGCCGTCCTTAGGGGGGCGGAGGTCCAGGTGGCGGGCGCCATTGAGGGCGACATCTCCGTGTCCCACCTGGTCAAAGAGGCGGACCGCAAGAAGGCGGTGCGCGCCCTGCACGCGCAGTTCATTTCTTGAGGAGGCGAAGGATGGCCAGACCGCGCATCGCGGGGGCCTGGGTGCCGCTCGTTACGCCGTTCCGCGATGGGGCGGTGGAGGAGGAAACCTTGCGCTTGTTGATCGAGCGCCTGATCTCAGGCGGCGCCACGGGGATGGTTCCCTGCGGGACAACGGGCGAGTCGCCGACGCTCTCGCACGACGAGCACAAGCGCGTCGTTGAGTTGACGATAAAGTTCTGCAAGGGGAAGGTCCCGGTGATGGCGGGCACCGGGTCGAACTCCACGAGCGAGGCCATCGAGCTGACGCAGCACGCGGAGCGGGCGGGCGCCGACATGGCTTTGCTGGTGGTGCCCTACTACAACCGACCGTCGCAGGCGGGCCTGATTTCGCACTTCCGCCAGGTGGCGGCGCAGGCTTCTCTGCCGCTGGTGCTGTACAACATCCCGAAGAGAACAGGGGTCAATCTTGACGCGGCCAGCGTGATCGAACTCTCGAAGGTTGACAACATCGTTGGCATCAAAGAAGCCAGCGGTGACATGGGGCAGATCATGGACATCATCGCCAGCGCGCACGACTTCAGCGTGCTGACCGGCGATGACCAACTGCTTTTCGCGATGTGCTGCCTGGGCGGCAGCGGCGGCATTTTGGCGTGCGCGCACGTGCTGCCAGGTGAGTGGGCGCGCATGGTGTCGCTCCTCGAGCGGGGGCAGATTGACCAGGCGCGGCAGTTGCATTACCGCATGCTGCCGCTGGTGAAGGCGCTGTTCTCCGAGACAAACCCGGTGCCGGTCAAGGCGGCCTTGGAATTGATGGGGATACCGGTGGGGCCCCCGCGGCCTCCGCTCTTGCCGGCGAGCGAGGCCTGCCGGCAGCGCGTGGCTGCCGAATTGCGCCGGCTGGGCGTAATCCAGTAGTGGACATGATCAGGGAACTGCACGCGCAGATTCGCTCGTGCACCCTTTGCCGGCTGCACGAGGGGCGCACGCATGCCGTGCCGGGCGAAGGGAAAGTCCCCGCCGACATCATGTTCATCGGCGAGGGCCCTGGCTATCACGAGGACCAGCAGGGGCGCCCGTTCGTTGGCCCGGCGGGCAAGTTCCTGGACGACCTGCTCGCCAGCATCGGGCTCAGGAGGGAGCAGGTTTTCATCACCAACATCATCAAGTGCCGCCCGCCCCAGAATCGCGACCCGCAGCCCGATGAGATCGAGGCTTGCCACGATTATCTCGACGCGCAGATCGCGCTTGTGCGGCCGCGCATCGTCTGCACGCTCGGGCGGCACGCGATGGCCGCGGTGATTGACCCCCGGCTCTCGATTTCCAAGTCGCACGGCATCGCCTACCGCAAGAGCGGCATTCTGAACGTGCCGCTTGTGCACCCCGCAGCGGCGCTGCACAAGGAATCCTGGCGCAGCACTATCGAGCAGGACTTTAGGAAGCTGGGGCAGATGCTCAAGCGCGAGATCAGGGGGGAGCCGCAGCCCGGCGAACAGCACGCGCCTCCGCCTCAAAAAACCGAACCCAAGCGCCCCAACCAACTGTCATTCGACGGGTAGCTCTGCCCGCAAGCCGCCCAGCAGAACCCGGGATCTGCGCCCTCGTTGGCCACCGCTGCGCATTGATGGCCCGAAGATCCCTGCGTCGGCATTGAACGTTCGCATCGGGCAAAGCGCATTTGCCCGCCCGGGACGCGACCCGGTTTCGCCCAAAGGAGGGCCGACAAACGATGCCGCCCGGAGGAGGCTGGGAGAGCGAAACTGCCGGCGGGCAACCGCGCTCCTCCCCGCACCGAACCTCCGGGCGGCAACAGGTCAAAAACGAGCAGCCTGCGGGCTTCTGTTCTGGCCGGAGAAACGCATTAGGACGGGTTCAGGCAGGTTGACGCCGGCGAGATTCCGGGACAGGCATTTCCCCAGCACGTTCACCTGAGCACTACTGGCCGCAATAATCGTGCCGTAGCGCGGTTGAGACCCCTACGGATACGGGCCGGCGGCTAGTGTTTCACGGGCGGCAGTTTCTTCTGGTAGTCGAAATGGGGGTCGTTCTTCTGGTCGTGGCAGGTGGTGCAAACGAACGCCGGGACGTTTCTGCGAATTGTGGATCGCAGTTGCAGCGGGTCTTTGGCCTTGACGTGGTTCACGCCCGGGCCGTGGCAGGACTCGCACTGGACGTTTACAAGGCCCGGGGTGGCGTCAATGCTGACGAATCCTCCCGGTTCCCCGTAGCCCAAACTGTGGCAGCGCTGGCATTCCGGCTTCCTGAGGTTCTCCGGCCCCCTCCGGGCGAGTATCGAATGCGCTTTGGCGTGGGCAGTGCTCGCCCACTGCTTTGCCTGGGCCTTGTGACAGCCGCTGCAGGTCACTGCCCCCGCGTAGCGGACCGGGCCCGTCTGCTGGAAAACCCCAGTGGATGCCTGGGCTTGCGTCGTGCGCTTCCATCTCTGCACCAGTTCCACCATTCCCTTGTCGTCTGGGAATTGAGTGTCAAGAGTCACTTCGGTGCCACTTTCCTGCTGCACCTTGCCTGTGGAATCCAGCGCCAGCGTCAGTTTGCCAACGTATTGCCCCCTGACACAGTTGGCTACGAGCAATGCGGAGTCCACCTTCAGCGGGGTCGGCAGGCGCCGGCTTGGCATGTCGCCCATGACGACTACCGCAATGCCGGGAACCTTCCGGGCAAGTTCGCGGCAATCCTCTTCGTTCATGTGCGCCAGCACCACGACGAGTTCGGCCTTCTTCCGCACTTGCGGGACCAACCTCCTTGCCTCGACGATAGGATCCAGGATCGCAATGCGCCCGGCATCGCGACCCAGGTATGAGTCAATTGCCGGTTTCTGCTTCGGCGTCAGCAGCGCGAGCACCGCCACGCGCAGCGTCGCGTCCGGGCGGCCCGCAACTGCCTTCAGCCGGTACGCCTTGTACGCCACCGGCGTCGCAAGCGGCGCCCGGTTCTGCGCCCACACCACGTTCGAAGAGACGATGAAGGGATACTTGGCGACCTGCCGGCCCAGAAAATCAAGCCCGTGCGCGAACTCACGCTCTCCGATGGCAAAAGCATCGTAACCCATCTTCGACATCGCCTGAAGCATGGTCGCCGACTTGTCGCGGTCAATCAGGGTGCCCGCACCAAAGGCGTCGCCCGCGTCAACCGTCAGGGTGCGGCTGTGGCTCGCCTTCTCTCTCTTCAGATAGGTCGCCCGACGGGCGACTCCGCCGGAAAGGCCGCCGTGTCAGCCACACGGCTCAATCTCGCCTTGCACGTCGGCCAGATAATAGATCACGAGGTCATCCCTGATAGGGGCCTCCGGCTTGGCGGCCTGAGCGGGAGCGCCCGCAGGCGGCGCCGGCACAGCCGAGGCCGACGCATGCGCAGCGGTTGGCTCCGCGGCGACCGGCCGACTCTTCGCCGCCTGCACGCGCTTGTCAGCCCGTGACAAAGGCGCAGTGTGCGCCGCCCACATAAGGGCCAGCATAATTGCGATTGCGCCCACAGTCACCCAGGCGGCGGCGAGGCTCACCTTGATCTTAGGGCCTTGCGGGGCCCGTTCGCTAACTTCGCCCATGATACCTCACCCGGTGCATATCATTAGCGCTATTTTACCCAGCGCGCCGACTCTTGACAACCCCCCTGCGCAGGGCTAGAATCCATCCGGCTCCACGGCAGGAAACAGATGCTCAATATTGTGGCGTGCATGAAGTGGGTTCCGGACACGACGCAGGTGCGCATGGATCCGGAGACCAACACACTGATCCGGGAGGGAGTCCCCTCGATCATCAACCCGTTCGACGTGCACGCCCTCGAAGAGGCAGTGCGCCTGAAGGAACGCTACGGCGGGACGGTCACAGCGCTCTGCATGGGGCCGAAGTTCGCAACGGAGGGGCTGAGCAAGGCGGTTTCCACGGGTGCCGACCGCGGTATCCTGCTCACCGACCGAGCGCTGGTTGGCAGCGATACACTGGCGACCAGTGCCGCGCTGGCGCAGGCGATCGGCAAACTGAATAGCGAGCAGCCTGTTGATCTTGTGCTCTGCGGCAAGCAGACGATTGACGGAGACACGGCCCAGGTCGGGCCCGGGATCGCCGCCAGGCTCGGCCTTTCCCAACTCACCTACGTGCGGGAGGTGCAGCAAATAGACCTGGAGCGGCGCACCATCCGGGTGCGGCGCAACCTGGAGGGGGCGCACGAAATCCTGGAGGCGCCGCTTCCGGCGCTGGTCACTGTGCTGCCCGACATCAACAAACCCCGCTACGCGAGCCTGCCCAGCCTGATCAAGGGCCTGCGCTATCAGGTTCCCGTCTGGTCGGTTGCGGAGGCAGGCATCAACTCCAAGGAGGTCGGGCTGGCTGGTTCGCCGACAAAGGTGAGGCGCGTATTCTCGCCCCCGCAGCGCACCGGGGGCGGGGTTATCTGGAAGGATGTGGAAGACCCCGCAGCGGTGGCAGCCGCGCTGGCGGATATGCTTGAGCAAGCAGGGGTTGCGGGTAAGAAGAGCGGGGGGTAAAGAACAAATCGCAGGAGGTTTCAGAGTAGAAGATGGCCGATTCTGTGCTTCAGATTGACCAGAGTTCGTGCGTCCTTTGTGGGCAGTGCGTCGCCGCGTGCCAGGAAGGAGCGCTTGAACTTGGCGACGACAAGCTGTTGCTGGACTCAGAGAAGTGCAAGGGCTGCGGGGACTGCTTGAGCGAGTGCCCCAACGAGGCACTTTCGCTTGTTGAGGGTGCAGGACGTGCAGCCGGGGCCTGAACGTCCCGAGCGCGCGGTCTGGGTTTTCGTTGAGCAGGCGGACGGGCAGGCCGCGAATGTCTCGTGGGAACTTCTAGGCCAGGCTGCAAAACTGGCCGCTGACCTTCAGGGGACGGTCGCGGCCGCAGTCCTGGGCCACAACGTAGATCATCTCGCCAAAGAAGCGATCGCCTACGGCGCCAAGTTCGTCTATCAGATTGACGACCCGGTGCTGGGGCATTATCGCACCCAGCCCTACGCTCATGGGATGATCTCGCTGATCGAGAAGTACAAGCCCGAGATCGTGCTGCTGGGGGCGACCACCACCGGGCGCGACCTCGCAGGCGCAGTGGCAACGCGCCTGGGCACGGGGTTGACCGCCGACTGCACCGGGCTCTCGATTGACAAGGAGCGCAGGCTGCTGGAGCAGACCCGTCCGGCATACGGCGGGAACATCATGGCCACCATCCTTTGTGACCAGAAGCGCCCCCAGATGTCCACGGTTCGGCCGCGCGTGATGGCGATGCCGCCGCGCGACCCCTCCAACACGGGCCAGATCATGAAGGAGCCGCTGGGGCTTGCCGAGCAAGAGGTCGCAGTGCGCCTGCTGGAGTACGTTCGCGAGCAGACCGGCACGGGCCTGCGCGTGGAAGATGCCGAGATCGTGGTGGCAGGCGGCAGGGGGGTCGGCAGCGCCGAAGGCTTCAACGTGCTGCAGGAACTGGCCGATGTGCTAGGCGGGGTTGTAGGGGGCTCGCGCGGCGCAGTGGAGAACGGTTGGATACCCCACGAGCGGCAGGTAGGCCAGACCGGGCGAACTGTGAGGCCGAAACTGTACATCGCCTGCGGGATCTCAGGCGCGGTTCAGCACCTGGTCGGGATGCAGAACTCGCAGGCAATAGTGGCGATCAATGCCGACCCCGAGGCGCCCATATTCTCCGTGGCCACGCACGGCATCGTGGGCGACATGTTCAAGATCGTTCCCGCCCTGACCAATGAGTTCAAGAAGAGGCTCGATGGAAAAGTTTGACGCGATCGTGGTCGGCGCCGGACCAGCGGGCCTGGCAGCGGCCAAGGTGATGGCCGAAGGCGGCCTCAACGTCGCCGTGATCGAGCGCGGCAATTTCGCCGGGGCCAAGAACATGATGGGCGGGGTTCTTTACCGCCAGCCCACCGAGCAGGTGTTCCCGGAGTTCTGGAAAGAGGCTCCCCTGGAGCGCCACGTGGTCGAGCAGCGCGTATGGCTGTTGACCGAAGATGCCGCTATCACCTTCTCGCACCGCAACGACAAGTTCGCCGCCGAGCCCTACAACTGCTTCAGCGTGCTGCGCGCCAAGGTTGATAGCTGGTTCGCCGAGCGCGTGAGGCAAGCAGGGGCGCTCATCATCCCGGAGACCGTCGTGGTTGACCTGCTGCGCTCGGACGGCAAGGTGACAGGGATCAGGACAGACCGGCCCGACGGTGATCTCGCCTGCGATGTCGTCGTGCTGGCCGACGGCGCGAACTCGCTGCTGACAGAGAAGATAGGGCTGCGGCGCAAGCCCTCGGCCGACAGGATGGCTTGCGCAGTCAAGGAAGTGATCTCCTTCCCCAAGAGCGTTATTGACCAGCGGTTCAACGTCACAGGCTACCAGGGGATAACCATCGAGATGTTCGGCGCCGCAACCTCCGGCATGGTGGGAACCGGCTTCATCTACACCAACCGCGAGTCTCTATCCGTAGGGGTGGGCGCGCTGATAGGCGACCTGATGGAGTACAATCTCAATCCCAATGACGTTCTCGAGCGCCTGAAGGCCCACCCCGCTGTGCGGCCCTTGCTGGAGGGCGGCGAGACGAGGGAATTCCTGGCGCACATGATCCCCGAGGGGGGCTATGATTCGATCCCGCGGCTTTTCGGCGATGGGTTTGTTGTGGTGGGAGACGCGGCCGGGTTTGTCAACGCGATGCACCGCGAGGGCTCGAACATGGCCATGATCTCGGGAAAGATCGCCGCCGAGGCGGTCCTGCGCGCGCGCCAGCGCCGCGACTTTTCCGCCCGCAGCCTCTCGCAGTACGAGCAGGCGCTTCGGGAAACGTTCGTCATCAAAGACCTCAAGAAGTATCGCCGCGCGACATCTTTCTTCGAGCGCAATCGGCACTTCCTCACCCTCTACCCGGGCCTGGTAAACTGGGCGGCCGAGGAAATGATGACCGTGGACGGCATCCCGAAGAAAGAAAAGCAGGGCAAGATCATCAAGGGGGCGCTTAAGAAGCGATCGTTGATGGGCATGGCTAGAGACCTGTTCGGCCTCTGGAGGAACATGTATTGAAGACCATGCGGCTCGAGGACAAACTTTTCCTCGACGGCTTCAAGCCGGACGAGGAGAGCCATCTGGCAATCAAGAACATGCAGGTTTGCCGCGAGCAATGCAAGGGCCGCCCCTGCCTGGAAATCTGCCCCGCCAACGTCTATCGCTGGGAGGGCGACCGGGTAACCATCTCCTACGAGGCGTGCCTCGAGTGCGGCACGTGCCGTATCTCTTGCCCCGATGACAACATTGACTGGCGCTTCCCGCGCGGCGGCTACGGCATCGGCCACAAGTTCGGCTAGTTCAGTGTCGGGCAAGGGCTCGTCCCTTGCCGCCGCGTCTCAAGTAGAGCAGAGCGCTTGCACCTTGCGGCCCTGTGTAGCACACCCACCTGTCCTGAGCGAAGTCGAAGGGCCCCGGCTTGCGCCTGTCAGGCCACACGATATGCGCAGCGTGTAGGGGAGCAGCGCTGCTGCTCCCGGAAGTGACGGAGCGGCGCTCCGCCCCTACACGCTGAGCGTGAGGACGGTCACGGAGTGGGCCGGGAAGGTGTAGGTGGGGGGCACGGAGGGCAGCCGCGATTTGGATGTTGTCGCGGCGAGGTTTCCGGGGCCGTTCCTGGCGAACATGGATGGGCCGTTGAGCGCTTCGATTTCCACAGTGGCACCGGCGGGCAAGCCGCCGAGTGAGAGCGAAGCGGTCAGGTCTTTCTCCGCGTCGCGGTTCACGACCGCAACGGCGCAGCGCTTCCCATCCTTGATCGCTGAAACATCAAGATAAGGTATCTTCGCCAGGCCGGGCCGGAGCGACGGGTCAACGTCGAAAGTGCCGCACCGAACTTCGGCAGGCGCAGCCTGCCCAACGCAGCACCTCCGATAGAGTTCAAACACCTGATAGACAGGCGTGGGCCAGGCAGCGTCGGCATTCGCCTGAATCATCCCCAGGCAGTTCACCAACTGGGCCCAGCACGCGATGCGCACCCTGCGGCACAGCCTGTGCATCGCATTGAACACCGACGCCGCGACGATGCCATCGCACAGGTCGTAGTCGTGCTGGACTCCCTGTTCGCCATGGGTCCAGATGCCCCACTCATCCAGAGCGACGCCGACCTCGGGGCGGTGCGGCAGCATCTCGTCGAGCAGTTGCGCGGTGCGGCGAAAAGTGTCCTCGATGCGCAGCGCGCTGGCAACGTTCGCGTAGAAGTGCTTTGCCCCGGTGCGCTGCTGAGGCGCTCCCCACCCATCGTAGTGATGAGGAGCGAGATAATCCATCTTCTCGCCGACGATGCGGATCATGGCGCGGTTCCATTCCTCGTTCCAACCGCCGGAGCCGATGGCGACGAGCCGGATGGAAGGATCCGCCGCCTTCATCGCATCGTGAAAAGCAACGAAGCGCCTGGCTGACTCTTCGGCCCCCAGGTCCCAGGCTTCGTTTCCGATCCCCCAGTATTTCACTCCGAACGGATCGGCGTGCCCATTGGCGGCGCGGCGCGATCCCTGGCTGGAAGATGCCGGCCCGTTGCAGTATTGCACCCAAGCGGCGGCTTGTTCAGGGGACCCGGTGCGCACGTTGACCACAACCAGCGGCTCGGCTGCGACCTCGTGGCAGAAATCGCCGAACTCGTGCGTGCCGACGACATTCGGCTCAGGCTTCTTCCACACCCAGTCAAACCGCCAGGGGCGCTTCTCGACCGGCCCGATGCCGTCTTCCCAGTGGTAATACTCACTGAAGCAGCCGCCCGGCCAGCGCACGATCGGCATGCGAAGAGCCCGCACGAGCGCGAGAGTGTCCTTGCGCATGCCCCGAACGGCTGGAACGCGGCTGCTGGAATCCGCCCAGATGCCCCCATATACGCAGCCGCCCAGATGTTCCGCGAAGTGACCGTATATCTTGGGGTCTGTTTCGCCAATGGATTTGGTGAAGTCAACGGCAATTGCAGCGTCGGCTGCCTGCGCCATGATTCCGTCACCTCCTGCCAGGGCCACTGCCGCGGCGGCTGCGGAGCGCTTGAGGAATTCTCTCCTGCTGATGCCCACGCCTGCCCCGGAGAAGGGGGACTAGTGTGCGCCCCGCTGGCCAGACGAGGGGATTTGAAGTGCCAGGCGATACTTCGCCACCGTGCGCCGGGCGACGCGGAAGCCCCGCATGGCGAGGATCTGGCACATCTGGGCATCTGTGAGCGGAGCGGTCGGGCTTTCGCGGCGGATCAAGTTCTCGATGACCGACTTTGCGCTCAGCGAAGGAATGAAGAAAATGTCGTACGAAACGACGCCGCTGCTCGGCGGGGGCAGCAGGACGAACTTGTTGGCGGTGGCGCGGCTGATGGTGGATTCATGCTTATCCAAGATCTGGGCCAGCCTTGCGCGCGTCAGCGGCCTCAGCCGCTCCTGCTGGCCGGTGTCGAGAAAGGCCCTCTGTTCCTCGACTATCGCCTCCGTAACGGCTTGCAGCGTGCGGCGTCTCATGCAAACACTTTGAATGAACCAGTCGGCTCTGCGCAGGTGGTCGAGGGCCTGCTGCCACTCGCTGTCCTGCCATGGCCTGCCCTGGCGGAGCAGCCTGCGGTGGAGCTGCCGGTAGGCCTCACTGACGCGCAGCGCAAAATCCGGCGATTCCGCAACCTCCACAGTGTAGTCCGCTCCGTTCCGCCTTATCACCGCATCGGGCCGCCGGATTGCCTGTGAATTGGCGGGCCGATTATCCCACGACACGCGGAAATGACGCCCGGGATACGGATCCAGGTTGTGCCGGATGAACTCTACACTCTCGCGCACCGCCTCGAACGGGATCTTCAAGGACCTGGCAATCTTGGAGTACGCATGGTCGGCCAGATCCCGCCAGTGATGCTCTATGACCTCGCGGGCGTGGCCATCGGTGACGCCCTGCTCTGACAACTGTCTCAATTGTGCGAGCAGCGCCTCCTGGCTGGTGCGGCTGCCCACTCCTGGCGGGTCGAGGGTCCGAATGGCGGCCAGCGTTGTTTCCACTCGCTCCAGTTCGGTGCCCAGTGCAGCCGCCGCTTCTGCCGGATCGCATTCCAGCAAGCCCTTGTCGCTGATATTCGCGATGAGATACTCCGCGATGGGCAGGTCCTCTGGCCCCACTGCAACGCGCGCCTGCAGCCGCAGGTGGTCCTGAAGTGTGACCGGGGACTCCACCCGCGAGAAGGGATCAACCTCTTCCTCCTCGGCAACCGGGTGGCGGGGAAGCGGGCGGTCATCATAGGCCAAGGCCCATGTTTCGGTATTCTGCCGCTCCTGCTTCGCCAGCCCGCAGTTCGGGCAGCTGGCGCCGTAGAACGGGCCGCCGCACGCCGGGCAGACCGCCTCCTCTACCAGCTCCAGCGCGGGGTTGGTGGCCAGCTCCTCCTGGATGCGGCACTGCAGTTCAACATTCGACATCTCGAGCACGGCACCGGCAGCAATCAGCTTGGCGCCCATCTTCTGGCGCATCCGCTGCCGCATCTCTTGAGACTGTCGCATCGCCCTCGCCATTGTCGGTCCCTACCGCTAACAGCCCGCGGCTACGATTCTCCCTTGCTAAGCGCTGCCAGCAGACGGCGCGCCGGAGACCCTTGAGGCAACAAACTGACCCCGGTCAGCCAGGATCTTCCGTGCCGCCTGGTCCAGGCCACCACGCCGCTGAGCTCAATGCGCTCCCTCGCCGCTCCCGGCTGGAGCCAGAGCGCGACCGCGCTCCCCTCGGCTATGCGCCAGAGGCTTGTGAAGCAGATCCCCCTCGCGCTGATGTCGGCCGTCCGTCCCTCGCGCACGGTGGAACGCGGCCCCGCGGTTGCGCACCTGATGGGCACGGAAACCGCCCTGCGCACATGGCGGCGGCGGTCACTGCAGGCGATGGCGGTGGGCGGTGCCAGGAGCATGACACCCCCCTTGTGTGGCTGGTTGCCCACCACGCGAGTCGTAAAGCGATACCATCCGTCCGGCAGCCCAAAGCCCACGCTGACCCTGGTGCCCAGTGCTGCCGGCTCCTGCACCGCACCCATGGATGGGGCCTCGGCGGCCAACCACTTAGGGCCGAAGGCCACCAGGCGGCTTGCGAACGGACCAAGCCGGGTCGCCCGCCCAGACGCCGCGCTGGCAGCTTTGCCTGCCGACAGCTCGACAATGAGAGCATGGCCTGGCTGTAGGCGCTGAAGTGTGTGCGATGGGCTTCGAACGGCAGCGCGGGCCCTTGGGCGCGTTCCTGCGCCGCGCTCGCCGACGGCGCCCGCAGCCTGTTCTACGAGCCACGCCAAGCGGGATGCGTCAACTGGCTTCACGATGAACGCGTAAACTCCCAGATGGGCTGCCTGCTGCCGCAGTTGGGGGTCGTCGTACGTGCTTGTGATCACGAAAGGCATTCTGGGAGAGGTGGAGCGCGCCAGCGCAGCCGCCTGGAACCCGTCCATCAGCGGCAGGGAAGCATCCACGATCGCCAGGTCGTGCTCCTTGCGACGCAAGTGGCCCACAAGCTCAAGTCCGTCGCTTGCTACTTGCACCCGACAGCCTCTGTTTTGAAGGGCGATACGCAGAACCCGCACAAATCCAGCCTGTGCATCGCCCACAAGGATGCAAGGACGCGTCGGTACCATAGCTTGCCCCAGCGGAGTTTCTCCCTGCGACTTGGGATAAATTGCTGCAAGAAACGTGCCACGCTTTGACTCCTTGCCTCACAGCCTAGCTAGCGGGAGCCGCGAGATTGGCCCGAAATGCGCCCATTGGCGCCAGCCCGGTTTGCGGCGGGCCGCGTCAAGCCGTATTTGCGCGCGTAGTACTCCACCGAGCGCACAGGCATTCCGAGTGCTGCTGCAGCCCGGGAGGCGTCGCCGCCGTAGCGCTGCAGCGCATTGCTCACAAGGTGCGCCCGCCTGCCGCCCTGCCGTTCCGAGCCGCCGCTCCGCGATTCCTGCTGCCGCCAACCGGCGATAGCCGGCGCGAGAAGTTCCATCTCCAACCGCGTTTCCCCCGGGTCGGCGAGCACAACCGCGCGCTCGATGGTGTTCTCCAGCTCGCGCACGTTTCCCGGCCAGGGGTATTGCTGCAGGCGCCTCATTACATCCTTGGGAACGATCTTTATGTTGCGGCCATTCTCGGCGTTGTATTTCTGAAGGAAATGTTCAACAAGAACGGGCATGTCGTCCTGCCGCTCGCGCAGCGGGGGCAGGGTAATCTGCACAACCTGCAGCCGGTAGTACAGGTCCTCGCGGAAATTCCCCGCCCTCACGGCGGCCTCCAGGTCGCTGTTGGTGGCGGCGATCAAGCGAACATCCACGCTGATCGTCTTGGTTCCTCCCACTCGCTCGAACTCGCGCTCCTGGAGCACTCGCAGCAACTTGAGCTGCAGGCTGGGGTCAACGTCGCCGATTTCGTCCAGGAATAGGGTGCCTCCGTCTGCCAGTTCGAACCGCCCGCGCCTTTGCGCGACGGCACCAGTGAAGGCGCCCTTCTCGTGCCCGAATAATTCGCTCTCCAGCAGGTCGGGCGCAAGGGCAGCGCAGGCAACCGCAATGAATGGCGCGTGGCAGCGGTGGCTGTTGGCGTGAATGCCGCGCGCGACCAGCTCCTTGCCTGTGCCGCTTTCCCCACGGATGAGAACGTTCGCGCGGCTGCGAGCCACCCGCAGCGCCAGCGCGCAGACTTGTTTTATCCACTCGCCCTTCCCGATCATGCCAGGCACTCCCGCGCCCTCGCAGGCCTCTGGCTGTCCGGGTACCGGGGGCCTGTGGACCAGGCGGCTGCGGTGTTCCTGCACCGCTGCACGCACCACCGCGCGGAGTTCCTCCATGTCGAAAGGCTTGGCCAGGTAGTCGTAAGCGCCGAGTTTGATAGCGTCCACGGCCGTCTTGATAGTGCCAAAAGCGGTCATCATGACCACCGGGACTTCGGGGCGGCTCTGCCGGACGCGGCGCAGGACTTCGATTCCGCTCACCTTGCGCATCACAACATCGGTTACGATGACATCGGCCGCGCCGGCATCCAAAGCCTCGATCGCCTGCTGCCCGTCCTCGCACGCCAATACCTCGTGTCCGTCGCGCCTCAGCACCGCCGATACCACCTGGCGCACGTTGGCCTCATCGTCGGCAATTACAACCCTACCTGCTTGCGCCATGTTTGCCACCTCCATAGGCGAATGAACGCGCGCGGTAAGCCGGCAAGCGAACGATTACCGTTGTTCCCTTTCCCGGCTGGCTCTGGGCCTCGATGTGCCCCGAGTGGACAATCACGATCTGGCGGGCGATCGGGAGCCCGAGGCCCGTGCCGCGCACTTTTGTTGTAAAGAATGGGTCAAAAATCTGGGCCAGGTGCTCCGCGGGAATCCCCGGCCCAGTGTCAGCAACGACGATCTCTATCTCGCGCTTCCTGCCATTCGTGCGCACCCTGCCCGTGATGAGCAGCTTTCCGCCCTGGCTCATGCCCTGCATGGCCTGAACCGCGTTTGTCGCCAAGTTGAGCACCACCTGTGACAACAGCTCCTGATCCCCTGCTGCAGGCGGCAGTCCCCTGGGGAACTTCGTTGCTGCCACAATGCGGTACTTGGCAAGCCAGGGCGACATCAGGCGCAGACATCGCCGGACAATCTTCGTGATATCGGCCACGCCGAACTGTGGGGTCTGGGGCCGCGCGTAGGCCAGGAAATCATCCGTCAGCTTCCCCAGGCGGTCGCACTCCTCGTTGATGACGGTGGCCATTTCCTCGACTGCGCTGCCTGCGGCTGCCTCTTCGGCCAGCAACTGGGCAGCAGTCTTGATCGCGCTCAGAGGGTTGCGGACCTCATGCGCCACATTGGCGGCCATCTGCCCCAGGGAAGCAAGTTGTCGAAGCTGATGCTCACGCGTTTCCGCGCGCTTGCGCTCCGTGACATCCTCTATCACCAACACCGCCCCTTCTCTTTCGCCAGCGGGGCCGCGCACCGGGGAACATGCAACACTCAGGTGCAAGGCTCGCGAGGGCGAATCCCCCATTGCGATTTCTTGCCTCCAGCCTGTCCAACGACCGGACAAGGCTTCTGCCGCCAGGTAGCCCAGTATGCCAACCCCCTGCCAGCCGCTGCGATTCCCTATCTCCTGCAGGACCTCATCGAAGGGGCGGCCCAGCGCTTCGGAGGCCGGGAACTTGAGCGTTTGCTCTGCAGGAGGGCTCCAGAAGACCACCCTCTTGAGTTGATCAATACCGATCACGCCTGCGATCAGGCTCCTCACTACGTCGGCTGCGTAGCGACCGGCCCTCCCTGCCTCCTGCAGCGTCTTCGCGGTGGCGGCGACGTGGCAAGCCAGCATCGTAACCGCTCTTGCCTGCTGTGCTGAGAACGACCCCTGGCCGGCCCGCAGCCCGAGCACTCCGAGCGAGCGGCGTCCTACTACCATCGGAATCGCTGCCAGGCATCTCGCGCCCGCGCATCCATCCGCCAGCAGCGGCCTGCGGTGCCACAGGGCCCACTGCATGGCCTCGCGTTCCCACCTTGCCAGCCGCCACGGCTGCCCGGTGCCACACCGCTTCTTGAGGCGTCGGTCAGCGCCATCGCACATCAGCAGAACTGCAGACTCAAAAGGCATGATCGCCCTCGCCAGTGACATCAGGTAGCGGGCAAGGCCCCTAGGGGTGCTGGCCTGCCGAACGGGGCGAGAAGCGGCGCTGGCGGCCGCGACTGTCACCCAGCGACCTCCGACCACGCGTTCGTAGGATGCCGCGCGCCTGAGAGCGTCAGCGGCCTGCTGTGCCAGCACCGACAACAGCCTCCTCTGCAGCGCCGTGGGCCGGCGCGCGAGCCCGACGATCAGCCCCGCACCGAACACTCTGGCATGGCGGACAGGCAGCAGCAGCGCCGACCCGTCGGCCTCAAGCCCTAGCCGACCTGCAAGGGCTGCCAATCGCTCGCCTCCCAGACAGGACGGCGCCGGGAGCTTGTCCACTGCCAACCGCAGGCTGGTCAGGGCAGCTCCGTTCCCATGCCCCTGTGGCCAGCCATCCACTGCTCCCCTGTCGAACAGAAAATAGCGCTGCTGTACTGGTCCGAGAGTGCGGCGCACAGCGTTCCTGAGGCACTCGATTGCCTGCCCGGTAGTAACCACCCCGTTGAATCTGCGCACCGCCGAGAACAGCAGGCTGGCGGCCTGCAGGTGATGTCGCAGAGGCCGCAGCAAAGCGCCGCGCCCACCTGGGCCCGCCGCCGCTAGCCTGCTTGCCTGCTCGACACAGGGCGCCACCCATTTGGCAAGCGCCAATGCCAGGCGCAGGTCGGCTGGCCTGAAGGCTGGCATGCCGGCCTTCCTGGTGAGGTTGAGCGTGCCCGCCAAAGTGCCGTTCATGGCCAGCGGGATGCACATTGATGAAGAGATGTCTGCACGCGGCGTGAAGCTGATGCGCCGAAGCCTGCGATCGCGCCCTGGGTTGGTAAGAAGCAAGGGCTTGCCATGCGAGATGACAAAACCGGCTATGCCCTCGCCGAGCCTTCTCGGCGAAACGATCAGACTTCTGAAGCCTCTGCCCAGACCGTACGCTGCGCGGACAACCAGCTTCCCCGTCGCCCAATCTGCCATCACGAGCGAGCAGGTATCGGCATCAAAGGCTGCCGTGAGGTGCCTCAGCGGGGCTGCCAGCAGCCGTGCCAGGGGGTCGCCCGCAGAGGAAGACCGCGATGAGTCCCTCCGGCGACTGCCGCCGATTGGATGGGTAGCCCTGTCCCGCTCAGCGCCCATAGCCCGCATGCTCACTTGCTGCGTCTACTCGGGACAGGCACTGATAGCATGATACCGCCCGGTCCCGCGCAGCGCAACCAACCAATGGTCCGGTTTTTGCTGCTGGCGAGCGGGCCCTTTGGCCTAGGGCCTGCGGCCGGTCTCTGGAGCCACCCAGAGGTGCCGCGGGGTCCTAGGCCGGGAAAGTTGCAGCAACACGGGCTGGACGCGCCGCCCAAATGGCTACGTTCTGCGCGACCGCCACTTTGCTGAGGATCAGGCTACGAAGTGTCCGTGACAGGTGGTGCGATGATGCAGACAAACAAGCGATTGTAACCCGCCAGCAGTTCCAAGCTAGCATTATAGCATTGATTGACAATTTGTCAACACCCGTGGCCCAATATTTGCATTCCGCTCACAGTCCCCGGACAGGTTTGCCATCGGATTCTGAGGCTTGGCACGCTTCTTGGTTCCGGAATGGGGCGGGTTGCCTGTCGAGAGGCTGGGAAGTGAGAACGGACGTACTCAATGCGCTCAGCGTGGACTTTGAAGACTGGTACCAGTGCCGCGCCATGCAGGAGGTGCTCCCCCGGCATCAATGGGACCGCTGCCCCAGCAGGCTCGAGGCGAATACCTTTCGCCTGCTGGCGATCCTGGCGGAGGCAGGAGCCAGGGCCACATTCTTCGTGCTGGGTTGGAACGCCGAGCGTTACCCGCGGCTGGTTCTTCAAATCGAGCGCAGCGGGCACGAACTGGCGATCCACGGCTACCAGCACGTCGCCATAGGTGAACAGACCCCGGTGCAGTTTGCCTGGGAGGTCGCGAGATGCCAGGAAATCATGGAGCAGGTCGCCGGCAAACGGGCGCGCGGATTCAGAGCCGCCTCGGCAGCGCCAGCACCGGCAATTCCCCGGGTGCTGGCCACCCTGCTGGAGAATGGCATCGAATACGACTCCAGCCCATTTTCGGTGGCTACGGGCGCGCCGCGCTATGCCCACCAGGTCGCCCTGGATGGCAAGGGCACAATACTGGAGTTCCCCATTTCTACGCCGTTTTTGGCGGGGGCTGACGGTCGCGCGACCACGGGAATCCGTCTGCCCCTGACGCCGCTGCACCTGGTGCGCAGGAACATCAGGGGTCTGAACCAATCGGGCCAGCCCGCGCTAATCCGCCTGTACCCCTGGGAACTGGAGACCGGCCTGCCGCGCCAAGTTCTCCCGCAGCGCCTGCTGCCTCTCGAGAATGCACCAAAGAGGGAATCCAGGCTAGCCGCCCTGCTCCGTGACTTCCATTTTGCTCCCATAGGCGAGGTTTTGGAGGCCAATAGGCACATCTTGCCCCGTTTCTCTCTTGACGTTTTCGATAAGCCGGGCTAGTATATGAATAGCTGGCAACGGCAGGATTTGGCCGCCGCCCATAGAACAGGCGAGGTGGCATGCCCGCAATCCGCCCG
>Ga0315280_10003038_pt1 | contig 26272 bp, 31 predicted proteins | sample YL17G06_40_MG_FD_203697 | JGI IMG/M metagenome (GOLD analysis project Ga0315280, IMG submission 203697) | Sediment microbial communities from Yellowstone Lake, YNP, Wyoming, USA - YL17G06_40 | ecosystem: Environmental > Aquatic > Freshwater > Lake > Sediment | place: USA: Wyoming | collected...
AAAAGGAAAAGAGAATACTGAAAAAAATAACTTCGATTCTCTCTTTGAAGAATTCTGGAAAGTTTATCCAAAAAAAGTAGCAAAAGATTATGCTAGGGAAAAATTCATGATTCTGGCTAGGCAAGATAAGATACCTGAGCTTATCAAGGCAACAAATGGCTATCTCGATTTTTTAAAACATAGAAAGATTAAGGATAATTTTGAACAAGAGCCGATGAATCCAGCCACGTTTTTGATGAAAAACAGGTGGAAGGATTATATTGATTTCAAATATAAGCCACCTTTATGAGGAGGGAAAATGAGCATTCATTTAATTTTAATCGCATTAGGGCTTGTGGGATTCATCGCCCTATTCATCCTGATAATTGCAATTATGGACGATAGAGAAAATTTTCCGTGGAGGAAAAAATGAAGGAATCAAAAAGAGAGATAACGGAGAGACAATTAAAAAATACTCTTAACTGGTATTTGGTGATGAGTACTTGGGAACATACTGAAAAGGCTCTGCGAAAAACAGAAAAAGCTAAAGCAATTTTAGAAGGATATATCTATGGGGAAATAAAATTAATTAAGGAGGAAAAATGAATGAGCCAACCATAGAGCAAATTAAAGCATGGTTGAGAAGTCTTCCTGGGTCTATGTCAGCCTGGAGCGAAAGAGATGAGAGGATGGTAGGGATTATCCATCGCCTAATCGAGCAGAGGCCGAAGGTGACAATAGGATTCATCGAAAAATTAACAACAAAGATTGAGTTCAGAGCGCCTCAAGCAAGGCATGACTTCATAAAGGCGATATTGATTGGAGGATTTAAAGATAGTGGCATTAAAATTCAGGCGGAGGTAGGCGATGAGGAGGAAAAATGAAAGAAATGCTTTTTAAATGTCTCGAAAAGGGCCGCCGAGGGCCATTTTCCGCATTTCAGTGGCCCCTACGGAAGTGGGTTAAGGTAGAGGGAGAGTTGAAGGTCTGTCAAAATGGCATTCACCTCTGTACAAAAGATAACTTAATTTACTGGTTGAACGAGGAAATCTGGGAAACAGAGGCTAGGGGTGAAAGGATAGAAAGTGAGAATAAAATCATAGTGCGTGAAGCGAGACTTAGGCGGAAGCTAAAAACCTGGAATGAAAAGACCGCAAGACTCTTTGCCTGTGATGTTGCAAGAAGGGTTCTTCCAATTTATGAAAAACGATATCCAGGAGATAACAGGCCCCGCAAGGCTATCGAGGCTGCGGAAAAATACGCTGAGGGAACTATCACAGAAAAGGAACTACTTGCATCCAGGGACGCAGCCTGGATCGCAACCGAGGACGTACCCTGGGTTGCAACTAGGGACGTAGCCAAGGTCGCAGCTAGGGCCGCAACCAAGGACGCAGCCAGGGTCGCAACCGAGGACGCAGCCAGGGTCGCAGCCTGGGTCGCAACCGAGGTCGCAGTTAGGGACGTAGCCAGGGTCGCAGCTAGGGCCGCAGCTAGGACCGCAGCCTGGGATGCGGAGAGAAAATGGCAGACAAAAAAGTTAATGGAATATTTATATCCAAAATAATCCAATGTGTGAAAAATTAACAGATGAACAAATTGAAAATTGGAGATGACTATTAATTTGTTTAGTAAGCCCGTATGCACTTATTGCACCAAAAGAAGAAATAGAGAACTGGCACAAAATCATGCAAGAAAAAATAAATATGAAAGCAAAAAAGGAGATCGCCGATGAATAAAATAATCATAATTAACAGATGTCGGGAATGTCTATTCTGTCGAGAGTATGATGATGGAGAATATTGTACTAACAGAAAAATAGTTAAAGTTAAAAAATCGGTTGATGCAGACACTATTCCTGACTGGTGTCCGTTGGAGAATGAGCAGAAGCCAAAGGTAATAAAAGAATTTGTTATCAAGTGGATTAACAAAATTCACCCTGGATATTTTGGTAGAGATAAGGCAACAGATAATTTTATTGAAGCATTAAAAGAAACGGGCGTAGAGGTGAATGATAAAGCCAACGACCCAGATGAAGAATGGAAATCGGTAAGGGATGCATATGGCGGAAAACGTGAAGGTGATGAATAAAAATAGAAGGCGAGGCAAAGATTTTGAGCGGTTCATTGCTGCCGATTTGGGTGGGCGACGGACCGGCATTCTTGGTCATGAAGATGTGATTATTCCACTATGCAATACTGAATGTCTGGCCGAATGTAAGGAAAGGAAGAAATTGCCAAAATTTATAACTGATTGCCTATCCCAGGCGAAAAGAAATTGCCCCGACGATAAACTTTCCGCCATATTTTTACATGAGTTAAACCAAAGTCATGTCAATGATATTGTGATAATGAAATACTCGGATTGGAAAAGAATCTATGATTTTATTACTTTCGGCTTGTCTTGCTCAAAGAGTTGGAAAAGGAGGAAAAATGAAACCATTAAAATCTAAAAGATTAGAAGACGAGATCATCTTGAGCTTCTCGCAAATCACGGCGATTAAGTTGGCAACCCAAAGGATGCTTGATGTGTTCAAGCGCGCTGACGCGGCGAGGGTGGAGCAACAGGATATAGTGGATGCCGTTGCCATAGAAGCGGGCATCCCGCGGGAAGAAATTTCGTCTTGGCAGCTGACGCAGGATGGGACGAAATTCACAAAGGTTAAGCCACTTAAACCAGAGTCGGCAAAAGAGAATTTATGCCAAAAATAAAATTTTTTATTATATCTTGTTCTAGTGACCAAATTTTAGACACCAGAAAACTTTATGTCTGGGGGGAAACGGAGACTTCAAAATGGATGCCAGAAACTAGTCGAGAGGCTGAACGTCGTATTGAATTGTGCCATAAAAAAATGCAATGTCAGATTTGTGATGCGGAAATACATCGAGCAGAAATTGTCAGAATGAAAGAAACATGCCTCAGAATGCAGGAGTCTATAAAAAAAGTTAGATAAGCTTTTCGTTCTGCTCACCCCTTATTTTCAAAAAGATTTTCAAAAACTTTCTTGACATTTCCCATTATAGTTTTATTCTCAAGCCGAAATGTCGAGCGATATTTTCGGCAGTCTAAACTTTCCATTAAAACTAAAAAATCTTATTATTCGTCACGAAGGATTCAGAACTCACGTATATCTTGATTCTGTTGGCAACCTAACAATCGGCATTGGCCATAACTTGACTGACCTTGGCCTCACCTCCTCGCAAATAAATCTTATATTTGAGGATGATCTCCAAAGGGCGATTGATGATGTGGAATCAATATTCCCAGCATTCAAGGATTTTTCTGAAGCTAGATGTGCGGCCCTGATAGATATGATTTTTAACCTGGGAAAAAGCAGATTTCTGGAGTTTAAAAAAATGATTGAGCTCATAAAAAATGAGGACTGGGGAAAAGCTTCTGACGAGATGCTGGATAGTGAGTGGGCAACCCAGGTTCCGTTAAGAGTGGCTGAACTTGCAAGGATGGTGAAGTTCGGCACCTGGGATAACGAAAAATAAGATGAAGCGAATGGTACGAAGTTGGCACGCTTTTTTAATCGCCCTCGCGTTGATCTCCATCGGATTCGTCTGGACGAGCTTCTATCCAAATTCGCCATATACGACATTCTCGACTGCCATTGGTTTGATCTTTGGGGGATATATAGGAAAACGTCTGGCCCAAAAGGCTCAGGCTTTCAATCATAAAACCGGAGACCAAATTGATAAATAAAATAATCGATTTCATCAAGAGATATCTGGGACTTGCGGCCGTCATTTTCGTAGGTATCTCGGTTTTCCTTTTCGTTCAGGATATCAGGCAAAAGGCAGTCTACAAAGTTGAGAAGCAATGGTTTGAAGAGAGATTAAAACAGAAAGAGAGCGACATCAAAAACCTGAATGAGGTGCAGTTGAACTGGATGAATGCGGCTACAATCGAAAAGGCGAATGCGGAAAAACAAGCAAAGATAAACAAGGAACTTCAGGAACAACTCAAAAAAATAAACATTGAAAATGAGCAGCAGAAAGTACTGATTAAAAAAATGACTGCTGATGAGGTAGTGGCTGAGACAAGGAAAAGGTTGGCGCTTTCAGAAACTGATATTTGGAAGAATGGTTTTGGAGTTCAATTTACCTTGGTGGGGGCAAAGAAGAATCTGCTCAGGCTTGCCGATGCTGATTATTTCAGTCTTGTGAGGGAACCAAAACTTCTTGAAATTATCGGCGGGAAAGACAAGGAAATATCTGATCTTAGAAATGCTATTTTCAACGATGAGAAAGCCTTGACTGTATGTGATGAGATAAAGTTGAAATATGATCAAATCAAGATTGATTATGCTGGCATTCTGAAGAAATCGGAGAAGCAGGCGAAATGGCTTAACATTTCTTACGGTACAACAGCAATCGCAGCAATTGTGACGGTTTTATATATTTTGTTAAGGAAGTAAAAGCAAGGAAAAAATAATGAAAGTGGCGTGGGACAAAGCGAAGATTGATATTTTGCGTCAACTTGCAGAATCGGGCATGCGCTATCAGGATATTGCCAAGCAGATGGGACTGCGGTTTAAGCAAATAGAATGTGCGGCTTCACGTTATAAAATTAGAAAACCAACTTGGAACTGGAACGAAGAACGCAGAAGAGACATTCTGGAACTGCGAATTCGGGGTAAAACATATCTCGAAATAGCAAACGAACTATCCAAAAAGTATAATCGAAAACTCAATGGCGAAATGATTAAAAGAGTCGCCTTATCATATGAAATTCCAGACCAACTGCTTAATACCCCAGATGACATTAAGTTTTACGATTCGCCCGTTCTGCCAATGGACGATTATATGATTTCTTGCGATTATCATTCGCCCTATTATGGCGAGCTTTGGATTAATAGATATTTGACTATGGCACAAAAATACGGGATCAAAAAGCAAATTGTTGTAGGTGATCTTTTTGATATGGATTTTGCCAAAAGCCATCCAATTACAGATGGTGAGGAGAGATCATTTATTGACGAAGAAGAAAAACACAGTGATCCTTTAATTCGAGCGCTTTCCTGGTTTGATGAGACCTGGCTGGTATGTGGAAATCATGAAACGAGAATAAGTCGAATTACAGAAGCAAGGGTTCAATTCAGTCAACTTGTTAGCTATTTCTGCAAAGATTTGGTTCAAAAAAAATTTAATTTTACAGTTTTTGATAAAGTTCAAATCGGAGAGAAATTTCTTCTTGTTCACCCAAAAAGTTATAGCCAGATATCTGGAGCTACCGCTGTTCGCCTAGCTGAAAAATACCATAAACACATCCTCGCTGCCCATGGCCACTTCTGTGCCTTTCGCTGGGATAGGTCAGGTAAATATATGGGAATAGATATCGGCGGGATGTTTGACCAGAGAAAAATTGCTTATGTAAATCTATTGAGCACAACTCACCCAGCTTGGAATCCGGGCTTTTCAATGATTTACCAGGGTTTTCCTTATCTTTTTCATGGAGGCACCGATTTTTCATTCTGGCTTGAGAGGTAAACTATCATGAAGGTTCTTAGAAGCTCAATAAAAATGAGAAATGACAGAATTGTAGTGGTTGAACAGGCAATCGTAAAACTCGAAGCATTGACAAATGAGAAGATTGGAAACATAAACAAAGAAATGGCCGGAATAAAAAGTGATATCAAAAACCTTAAAGATAACGAGATTTTGCACCTTGCAAAGGACATAGACAAGATAAAAGACGAAATCGTAAAACTGAAACTCTGGCAAGCAAAAGTGATGGGCGCAATAGGAATTGTTTGGATTTTAATTCAAATAGCATTGAAATTATGGAAATAAAATTTATGGCACTTATGAAAAAGTTAGAAATTAAATCGCTTGTATCTCTAGATCGGGGAGGTAGGTTGCTTTTAGAGTTCAATGCTGACGAAGAGACAATCGCTGGATTAAATCGAATCATGTCGGCTGAGGATGAAGTGGAGGTGAAAATAGAAAAATGAAACACTGCAATAAAGTAAAAGCACTTGTGGGCCGACCTTTTACCAAGGGCGATCCACGTATCAATAGAAAACTTGGGCCAAGAACAAAAGAGGCTGCCAGTTTTGCTGAGCTATATAAAAATGCACTCGCCAAAAAAATAACACCGGATGAATTAGCTATAATTATCATTAAATGGGCAAAGATAGGAAGACCTTGGGCAATCGAAATGCTTAGAGATGATTTAGTTGGGAAACCAACTCAACCATTAGAAATTACAGGCGGATTAAAATTTGAATTTGGCGAAAATGGGATGAACGAAAAAGAATGAAAGTTATAGGCTTTAATCCACGCGAAAACCAAAAAGAGATATTTTGCAATCCTGCACGTTTTCTTACGGTCGATGCTGGGCGACGGTGGGGAAAAACAATAAGTGGATTAAACTGGGTTCTTGAAGGAATCTGCAAAGAAGGGGGACCAGTTTGGTGGGTAGCCCCCATTTATGCCCAAAGCAAAATGGCATATCGCCGACTTTTGAATGCAGCCAAAAAAGGCGGAGCTGACAAGGCTATAAAATCAAAATCTGACTCTGAACTCAGGATAGAATTTATTAACGATGCTGTTTTGGAATTCAAAAGCGCCGACAATTATGAGAATCTTCGGGGTGAAGGCCTTAAACGAGTAATTGTGGATGAGGCAGCCCGAGTTAAAAAAGAAGTATTTGAAGAAATCATAAGACCGGCAATTTCTGATACGGCAGGTCGAGTGCTTTTTTTATCAACCCCAAAGGGAAAAAATTGGTTTTATGATCTTTGGACTCGTGGCCAGGATCCTCTTCAAAAAGATTTTAAGTCATGGAAATTCCCGACTTCAGATAATCCCAAGGTTCCCCCTGAGGATATAGATCAGGCAAGACAAAGCCTTCCTGCGAATGTATTCAGCCAGGAATATCTTGCTGAGTTTCTTGAAAATCAGGCGGGAGTTTTTAGAAATGTTAAAGAATGTGCCCATTCCAAAAGAGAAAGTCCAAATCTTAAAGAGAAAAAATATTATGCTGGCCTTGATATTGCCCGACTCAGAGATTTTACGGTTTTTACGATGTTAGATAATAGGGCAAACCAAATCTTTAAAGATCGATTTAACATCCTTGATTGGGCAGTTCAAAAACAAAGAATTATCACAATTTGCCAGGATTATAAACCTGCAGTACTTATGGATTCAACCGGGATAGGCGATCCCATCTATGATGATCTTCAGCGAGCTCGTCTTAATATCGAAGGTTATAAATTTACACAAGATTCGAAAAAAAAGCTCATTGAATTCCTTATGTTATCATTTGAGAAAAAAGCGATCAATATTCTCGATGATCCCGATCAGACAAACGAACTCGAGATGTTTGAATATCAATTAGGCCAGTCGGGAATTGTCCATTATTCCGCGCCAGATGGATATCATGATGATTGCGTAATCGCCTTGGCACTTGCGAATTGGAAACTTCATCATGGTCCGGAGTTCAGGGTGGCATGAAAATATTCAACTTCCTCAAGAAGCAGAGCCGGACTTGGGGCGCGGTACTTTATGCGCTTGGCTCGAAAATCCTCTGGACGCCAAAGGATTATGCGAACTTAGCAAAGGCCGGCTATCAATCCTGCATGGATGCCTATGCGTGCATAAAGCTCATCGCCGAAACGACCGCACAAATCCCATGGATCTTATACCAGAAGCAAAGAGACGGGAGTCTGCAAGAGGTCGAGGAGCATGAACTATTGAATCTAATGAAACGCCCGAACCCTCAAGATGGAGGAGTAAAATTCATTGAGAAAGTTCTCAAATATCTTTTGATTGCAGGCAATAGTTATATCGAGAAAATAGGTCCAAACAATGGGCCGCCAAAAGAGTTATATTCACTTCGCCCCGACCGTATGAAAATAATAGCGGGGAATTCAACGCAATTGGTTTCCGGATATGAATATTATATCGCGGGGCAAAAACAGACTTTTAATTTTGATGAGATTTTGCACCTGAAATTCTTTCATCCTACCAACGATTTTTATGGCCTGAGTCCGATGGAGGTTGCGGCCAAAGGAATCGACATCTCGAACTTATCTCAGGAATGGAATGCCAAGCTTTTGCAAAATGATATGCGGCCTCCCGGATCCTTCATGTTCAAGGGCAAGATGGACCAAGAGACATTTGACATCATGGCAAAACGCATAAAAGAAAAATATGCTGGAGCTGAAAAAGCCGGAGAGCCACTTATCTTGCAGGGAACTGAGGGAATAGAGTGGCAGCAAAATTCCATTTCTCCTCATGATATGGATTGGTTGACTGCAGATAAGATGACCACAAGAAAGATTTGCCGCGTCTATGGAGTTTCCCCAGAGCTTATCGGAGACTCGGAAAATAAGACATATTCGAATTATCAGGAAGCCCGCCTCGCCCTTTATATGGAGACGGATATACCACTGGCAGGCTGGCTGCGGGATGAGTTGAATAACTGGCTCACGCCGAAATTTGGGGACAATTTATTGCTCGAACTTAACCTTGACCAAATAGATGCCTTACAACAGAAGCGCAATGAGGCATACAACCGAATGGTAAACGCGTGGTGGTTAACGGTGAATCAGAAATTGGCGGAATGCGGGTATTCAGAAATAGGCCCGGAAGGAGACGTTCTTTATATTCCAATGGGTCTTATAGCTGTACCCATTAACCAAAGGCAGAAAATCAAAATGGCAAAAAAGGGCCGAGTAATAAAACCAGCCTTATTGACCAAAGGTTATTGGAAGGCGCCTGATCGGAAAGATATGCTTTGGAAAAACCTGGCTTCGAGAATAACGGCGAAGGAGAAATCTTTCAAGGCCGGAGTTGAATCTTTTCTGAGAAGGCAGGCCAGGGAGGCAAAGGACAAGATAGACCAGGCAATGGGTGTCAGCTATATCAATAAAGTTGAATTGCTTAATTCAGACAAAGAGCTCAAGGAATATGTCGAAAAGTTCATGCCGCAATATCTGTGGCTTTTCAAAACCGCGGGCGATGCAGGCATGGATGTCTCTGAAGGGAAGCTCTATGAATTCTCGGAGGAAAAGAAAGATGCGGCTGGACGATTTGAGTTCAGCCAGGAATTAAAGGAAGAACTTGAACGCCTGGTCATGAACTCGGCCAAGTACATAAACGAGGAGACCGTCAAAAAGATGCTCGAGATAATTGAGCAAGCGGAGGCTGAGGATTGGACGATTGAGGAACTTAGTCATGAATTTTGGGAGAAATTCAAGGACCTTTCAATTTCAAGGGCAGAGAGGATTGCTCGGACGGAGGCGGGCAAGGTCGAGAATTATGGCAACCTCGAAGGCTACAAACAGATGCCTTTCGTTGAGCGCAAAGGCTGGCTCTGTTCCTTCGTTAAGGACTCGAGGCCCGAGCACATGGATGCTGATAGGCGGTATTCGGACAACCCAATACCGCTTGATGAGCCGTTCGTTGTGGGTGGGGAAGAACTGCAATATCCGGGTGATCCTGCAGGATCCGCTGGGAATATTTGCAATTGCTCGTGCGGAACTTATCCCGAGATAGGAGAGGAATAAAATGGAATACAAGGTTTTTGATTTTAAGCTCAAGAAACTGGAGGAGAATGGCAATTTTACTGGCCATGCTTCTATATTCAGGAAAGGCAAAGAAAAAGATTTGGGAGGAGACAGAATAATAGAAGGAGCCTTTAAAAGAACCATTCAAAACAATCCATATATTCCTTTGCATTGGTATCATGATTTGAAAGAACCAGTCGGAGAAGGTTTGGTAGCTGAAGATTGGCTAGGTTTGGAAATAAGTGGTCAGTTGGTTCTTGAAGTTCAGCGAGCTAAAGAACTTTATGCTTTGATGCAGAAAACGAAACGTGTCGCTAGACAATTATCTATCGGATATGATGCCGTTAAGTGGGAGATGGAAGATGGAGTCCGGGTAATAAGTGAGGTCAGACTCTGGGAAATTGGCATTGTAACATTCGGGATGGATGAAGGTGCATTCATTACCGATGTGAAGTGCGCAGATTGCCCACTGAAAAAAAAGCCGGAAATCAAAATGGAATTGAAACCTTATCGTAATGAACATGCCTGCCAATTTCATGATTCTAGTGGATATGATCGAATTGCTCGCATGACACGGAAACATAAAGGCAAAGAATATTCTGTTCTTATTGGTTATAAAGGCGATACCTCTGAAGATATTTCATATAGATATCCCAAGGAGACTTGGTCTGAGGAAGAAGCCAAGAATCACTGTAAAGATCACGGTGGCCAATTTGAGCCAGCTCGTGGAAAAAGGAGAACATCCATGATTATTAAAAAAAATCAACTCAAATCTGCCTTTCCAGAAGTTATTAAACTTATGGAAAAGGACGGAATGGAAGAGATAGACCTCAAACAAATCCCAGCAAGACTTCTTGAAGGTCTATGTGCTTCAATCGGGAATGATCCTGGTTTTTTTACAAGATGTATGGATAAAAATTTCGGGGATTTTGATCCAGGAGACAAAGAAAGTTTTTGCGCTTGGTTACACCATGAATGTTTAGGCGCATGGCCCGGAGAAAAAGGCATGGAAGAAATCCTTTCAAAGATCATTTCTTGGAAAGGTTCCTGTTGCATATATTTAACCGACGAACAAAAGAATCTGGCGGAAGAAGCCGTCAAGATTCTTAATGCACTCCTTGAAACTGCTGACCCGTCAGAAAAAGACACTCAGAAAGCCAAGGACCCGCAAATAAACGGAATCGACCCGGATGAAATCCACTCGATTGCCGAAGAGTTTAGGAAACTCAACAAATCTAAACTTTATTAAAAGGAGTAAAAAAATGGAATTAGAAAAAGAAATTCAAGAAATTCACCAGCTTGCCACGGATCTCCGCCAGAAACATGAGGAACTTGAAAAGAAAATCATTACTCAAGCTGACTTTAAAACATTCGAAAAGAAAATCTGGGACCGCATGGATGCAATCGAGACGGCAGCCAAACGCCCGCAACTATTCGAGCCAGAAGGAAAGAAAGAAAAATCTGCCGAACACAAAGCCCTGGTGAACTGGATTCGTAAAGGGACGATCGGGCCGGAAGAGGCGAAAGTGCTGAGGGTTTCAGATGACCAGGCTGGCGGATACTTAGTCTCGCCAGAAATCACAAACGATTTACTCAAGACAATTGTGCAGTTCTCTAACATCCGCTCAATCGCCAAAGTCCAACCAACAAGCAAAACCGAGATCTGGGTTAGGAAGCGGACAGGAACATTTGCCGCACTACATGTGGGTGAGACTGGCACCAAAACAGAAACGACTGGCCTGACTTATGGCCTGGAAAAAATCCCAAACCATGAGCTCTATGCTGATGCTATCGTTTCAAATCAGATGCTCGAAGATTCAGATTTCAATATCGAAGCCGAATTAGCATCGGAGTTCGGCGAGCAGTTCGGAGTTGCCGAAGGAACGGATTTCGTCTCGGGAAATGCCGTCAACAAAGCCGAAGGATTCCTGGCCAATGCCGCTGTCATTGCGGCTGTAATTGCTGGCGATACGGCTGGCGACCTTAGCGTGACAGACATTCTGAACACCTATTACGGACTCAAAGAACCATACATCAGAAACGCGACTTGGCTTATGAGGCGAGCCACAGTGCAGAAAGTTGTGCTCTTCAAGGATGCCGCAAATCATTACATCTGGATGCCTAGTCTTGTCACGGCTATGCCCTCTACGATCCTGGGACGGCCAATCCTCGAATGCCCCGATATGCCGGCCGTGGCCGCAAGCGCCTATGCTGTTGCTTTCGGCGATTTTCGAATTGGCTACACAATCTGTGACCGTATCCAAATCAGTATCCTCAGAGACCCTTATAGCCAGAAACTCAGCGGAGCAGTTGAATTCACAGCCAGAAAAAGAGTTGGTGGCCAGACGGTTCAACCCGAAGCCATCAAAATCCTTCAAATCCACGCATAAGGAGAAATAAATGGAAACAAAAAAAGATGCATATCCAGAAATTAGTTTCAGGGATGGGGCCAGAACGGCCGCAGCCGATGGTGATGCCATTATCGACCTTAAAGGTTTTGAAGGTGCCGCAATCATCATCGCAAGCGGGACAATCACTGACGGAACACTCTACACTTTTGAGTTGAAACATGGCGATAATTCTGCTCTTTCGGATGCAGCTGCTGTTGCTGACGCCGATCTTGTAGCTGGTGGTCCGGCCTCTGCCGACAAAGAACCCGGATTCGCCGCCGCAGATGACAATCACTTACACTGGTTCTATTATGTCGGCACAAAGCGGTACCTGCGGATCGACTTACTCTCCGTCACCGGCTCGCCTACTACTGGCGGACACTTCCTCGGCGTTGTTGTCAAGAATCTTCCCCGTCGTTTACCCACTGTTTAATAAGTGCCTGTTGAAATAGAGACGAAAAAGAATTTAAAGGGAGGGCGACATGCGGAAGGTGCCGCCTTCCCTCTCTTACAAAAGGAGAAAACTATGCGAGTGAGAATGCTGGTGGATATGAAAGGAGCCCCCGACGGAATCCACGTCAATGATTATGCGAGCGGAAATGTTTACGATTTGCCGGAATCGCTTGCTATTCCCTGGTTAGAACGCGGAATTTGCGAACAGGATAAAATCCTTGAGGGCCCATCGGAAAAAAAGGATGAAGCAGCCGGCCCATTTTTGAGGAAGAAGAAAAGGAAATGAGCGACATCATCACCCTCCCCAACCTGAAAACCTATCTCAGCGAAAGCAGCTCAACTTTCGATACTATACTTGCAATGCTGATCTCCGCCATATCAGAGGCAATCGAGAAGGAACTTGGCCGCTCACTTATTGAAGCAACATATACGGGCATAGAGATCACTGGCAATGGTTCGGTTTTTCTTTATCTTCCGAATTGGCCGGTAACGACACTCACATCCTTGACGGAAGATGACGTCGAATTATACGAGGGCAAGGATGAGGATTTCAGGCTCTATACTGCGAAAGGCATACTCGAAAAACTTACTGGTTGCTGGTCGACCACACCGAAGGGAATCGTCGTCACATATAAGGCTGGCTATACGATAAGTGGTACGCCAACCATGCCCAAGGACTTGCAGCTCATGTGCTACCACAAGATCGCGCGGGCCTGGAAGGAAGCCAGGAGCCAGGGATGGGGAGAGACCTCGAGGTCATTCCCGGACGGCTCAGTGAACACAATTGAGGCTGTGCTTTTTGACAAGGAGGAAATGGCAATTCTGGATAACTACAGAAGGACGATAATATGAAATTCACGATTGAGACGACCCCGGAAGGCCAAAGGAAGCTCAATGCACTCAAGGCCATGAACAGGCCACTTGTCAGACGGATGACTGGCTACGGCGCGGCGGTCGTCAAGGCGGCGATCAGGAACGTGAGCGGCACAATTTTAGGTCAATATCGCAGCGGCCGGAAAAGCGGAGAATTGCGAAGGAATATCAGCCAGAAGACGGAGGATAAGGGCAGTTTCGTCCAGACAACCGTAGGTACGGGGATTCCGCCCGCAAAGGAAGTGGTCTATGCGAGGATACATGAGGGAGGCGGAACCATAAGGGCTAAAAAGAAATATCTGACGATTCCATTTCCAGGAATAAAACTCAGAGCTCGGGATTATCCGGACACGGCAGTCATCACGTCGAAGGCTGGAAACAAGATAATGATTCAGAACATCAAAGGCGTAGGATTCAAGCCTTTATTCATCCTCAAGCCAGAAGTAAATATGCCGGCCAGGCACTGGCTCTCAAGAACAATGGAAGAGTGCTCAGTGGACTTAACTCAGGCGCTAAATCCGCAGGAAATCATCAAAGAAATGATTGCGGAGGGGGAATAAGATGGGTGCGCCGACAAACCCACTCAGGCTGAAAACCATAGACAGGGTCGTGGCTGTGCTGGCCGCGATCGTTGCCGGCGATGATTACTTCTTCACGCCGTTTGAGGTGGCGAAAAGATTCAAACATTGGAACGAATGCCGAGGGTTCCCGACATACATGGTATTCACGGATTCTGGTGGCAACGTGGACTTGTCCGGTGCGCCGGATATTTATGATGAGGATTTCTATATCAACGTCAAAGGTTACGTTCAGGATAATGTCGATACAGTGACGAAACTCGAGCAGGCAATCAGGGACGTGAGGAAGGCAATCAACGAAGATTCCAAAAGCATGGCAGCCGGTTCGCTTGGCGCAATTGCCGTCGAGATAAGGATTGAGAAGTCCCCGGATACGGACAACGGATATCTTTCACTTGAGGGTTTTGGATTTTTCGACCAACAGATCCGGGTCAAGATATCCGGCGGTTATGGAGAATTATGATGTTAGTGAAATGGATTAGGGAAAACCAAGAGACGGCTTTTGGTCCAGTTCAAAAAGGGACAGTTTTGGATGTCCCCGATGACGTGGCTGAAAGCTGGATAAAAGACCGCTGCGCCGTGAAGGTGAAAGCGGAAAAAACAAAGAAGGAGACAATTGTTTCCAAGGAGGCATAAATGGCAGACATAGAAAAACGCCTGAACAAGGCGGCATTCAAAAAAGCAGTGGATTGGGGTACGGAGATCAACGCGAACGCGGCCCTCTGTGGGATATATCCTTTGAACGCCGGGGTGCCAATTTTGAAGATACCTCCGCTTGAGGATGAGGCCGCAATCTCGGCATTCGAGCATGACATTGACCAAGGCGACTATAGCGCCGTGGATTTCAGCCTTGATTTTGATTTGCGCTTCGATACTCTCGGCACCTTGATCGCTATGGTCATGGGCACGGCTGGAGCACCAGTTCAGCAGGAAGCAACAACAGCCTATCTACACAAATTGCAAATGGCAAATTCAATCTCGGGGATTTTCGGCACATATGCCACAGAAAAACTTGACAAAATTCATGTTGTTCCGAGTGTCAAACCGCACAAACTGACGTTCAATATCGCGGGCGGCATTATCAAACTGAGCATAGGTTGCCGAGGTGATAGGGTCATAGATGATTCGGCGATCATCACGGGAATGTCCAGCATAACTTGGGCGGACAAGCACAACCGCGTGTTGGGACGTCAAGGAGTATTCCATCTTAATGCACAAACCGGCGCCGATTTTGCTGAAGGTGACCTGATTCATCCGAAATCGCTGTTACTCGAGATAGAAAGGAAGGTCGACGCACCTTATGCGGCCGGATCGCAGTATATCGTCGAACCAAGGGAGCCAGATAAGCCAACCGTCAAACTGACGCTCGAATTTAACAGGATGGATGCGGCAAACAAAGTCTATTTTGCAGATTGGAAAGCGGGCACTGAGAAGAAGGCAAATATGATCTTTACTGGCGGTCTAATCGAAACTACTTATTATTATTATTTCAAGTTCCAGTTCCCGCGGCTCAAGATAGAGGATGCTGAATATCCCGATGCGAACATCATCCCCGCGAAATTGGTTCTGAGGGCCCTTGAGGCAGATACCGCACCTACGGGAATGACTGGGATCACCAAGCCGGTGCAGATTGATATCATGAATAAACGTACAACTGACATGTTAGCCTGATGAGGAGACAAAGATGGAGTTTAAAGAAATCAAGGCAGTCTCTGAAGAGCTGACATTCGAACTTGAGGTGAATCCGGTTCTGGACCCGCCACTTTTTAAGGTCAGAATCGCGCCTGTTAATCCAGCCCTTGTATTGCCTTTCGCTCGATCGGGCGAAGCTGCGGAGCTTTCGATATCCGATGGCGCGGCACTCATGCTGCTGGATGCGATCCAGGAATGGAATCTGCCCCTGCCGTGCTCTCAGGCAATCAAATATCAATACCTTACCTCATTCAAAATCCTGTTCGGGACGATGCTCGCGGGCCAAAGACGCAGTCTCTTCTTCGCGCTCTTTGAATATGCGGCAGAGATTGGGAACTACCTAAAAAATTAGGGGCCTACCTCGGGCTGCGGCTCGAACTTTGGAACATGCTGACCGAGGAGCATAGCCACGAGGTGGGCGAGCCGGAGGAGGAGAGAGAGGCATGTGCGAATTGTGCCTTGGAAAGAGAACTCAAGCGTCTTTCAAGATTCGAGGCGGCGGCTGTCAGTTGGTATTATGGCAATGTGAGCCAGTTCACCTTGGACTGCGGACTCATGGCAGACCTTTTCCAGGACCTTAAGCTTGAAGGTGTAGACAAGGAGCTTTTCCTCAGGGCGATGGCCATGATCCACAGGACGGAGCAGAAAATACAGAATGAGAGAATGAGACTGGAAATGGAGAAACGAAAAAATGGCTGACATTAAATTCTCGGTAGTTGTCGATACAGCCACGGGCCAGGCACAGATCAAACAATTCGATTCCGATGTCAAGAATCTTGGAAGAACAGGCGAAACAGCAGGAACTTCATTCAATAAATTTTCAGGGGCTATAGCTTTCGGAATCGCGGCTTATCAAGCAGCCTCTAGGGCGGTCTCTGGTCTGACTGGGTTTATGAAGGACTGCATCGGCGGTGCAATCGAATCGGAACAGGCCGAATCAGCCCTCGCCAGCACACTTATGATAACGGGAAGAGAAGTTGACAAAAATAAAAAACATTTCCTTGATTACGCAACGCAAATGCAGCAGGCAACGCTATTCACAGACGAACAGGTTGAGGCCTCTCAAACACTTCTCCTTCAGTTGACAAACCTGGATCAGAAGGGAATGGATGCCGCAGTGAAAGGTGCAATCGGTTTGGCAAGCGTTCTGAAAATAGACCTTCAGAGTGCCACTATGATGGTTGCAAAGGCGATGGAAGGCAATTTTGCGGCTTTGGGACGCTATGGTATCAAAATAGAGCAAACCGGGCACCTCGAAAAGGACAGGGCAGCACTGCTTGAGAAGTTGGGCCTAATGTATAAGCGTGCAGAAGACGCCACGGATACATTCGGCGGATCAATGATTCAATTATCTAAATCATTCGGAGAATTTAAAGAAGCAATAGGCAAAGTTATTCTGGGAAGTGAAACACTTAATACAACAATAAAATTCCTTTCAAAAACCCTGGATGCTGCTACTGATAAAACAAACAAATCTGAAGGTTTTTTTAAAAAACTTGAAAAAACATTCCTTTTTTTAAATCCAACAGTGGCGAATTACGCAGACTTAATGAAAAAAGCAAATGCGGCTCAAGAATTAGCCTTAAAATCGGGGGGATTTCTAAACGAAAAATTTAAAGGTCTTAATGATTCTTTACCTAAGATATCGGCAAAGCTTGATAATTTTATTAAACCATTAACCCTTGTAAAAGGAGAAACATTATCTTGGACAGAGGCGATAGAAGAAGCCAATAAAAAAAATATGACATTTATAGATATCCTTGAGAACATAGGGCCCGCTTTTGATCAAGTAGGAGCGGCTTTTGATAATACAGAAGAAGCCGTGAACTCGGTTATTGGCGATATACTTGCTGATGTGTATAAATTTTCAGATAAAACATGGGAAAAAAGCAGGAAAATAGTAGAGGCTAATAAAGATATAGCCCAAGCATATGATGATATGGCTCAAAAATGGTATGACGATTATAAGAGATCAATCGAGCCAACCTATGCACAATGGGGTAACCTCCTAAAGGAAAATTACGGATACATTGCCGACTATTGCGTTCGCACAGACCAGGCTTTTGAAAATATGAAAATAAATCTTGGCGATACCTTTGTTCAGATCGGCCTGGGTCACAAAAGCCTTTTCGAGGGAATGGGCCTCGTGATGACGAATTATGCGAATGAGATCGGCGCGGCGATGCGGAAGATGGCGATGGATGCGATCATGGAAGTCGGGCGTCAATGGATAGCGGACAAGATGTCAGCCCTCAGTTCCCTGATAAAATCCGTCATGAAGTTGCCTTTCCCTTTCAATATCGCGGCGGTCGGTGGAGCGATCGCACTTGTGACGGCGCTCTTTGCAAAGATCAGGGCCTTCGAGGAGGGCGGCATAATCGTCAGGCCGACCATGGGAATGCTCGGGGAACGCGGGCCGGAGGCGGTCATCCCACTCAATCAGAACACAATAAACAATTATTTTGGCAGGCAATCTTCAGCCAGACGGAGTGAGACTATCAATCTCGACGTTTATTTGGGGACTGAATTGTTTGAGCGGAGAGTGATCAAGATTGTGGAAAGCAATTCTGATTTAGGCACTCTTAGGGTCCATCCCAAAGCTATAAGGACAAGATAACAATGAAAAAGCCGCGCATAATCTATGACGATTTCTGGCGGAAGGGGACGATATTTGACAAGTGCTCCCAGCACCCGCAGTTTCCTGTGGAGGACACGCAGGTTGACACAAGGCTACAATTCTGGCGGACAAGATATGGGGTCGGATCCGGGAATGGATTATTTGTGTTAAGTGCAACAGACAACTATCTGGATTTCAAGGAAGGCACTGGCAATGAAATATCAATAGAATTTTATGATGAAAACCCCCCATATCATTCTGGGGCATCTTTAGCTGCACTAATCCAGACAAGAATGAGAAACCAGGGAACTCTGACCTATAATGTGACCTATTCAGAGAGCACAGGAAAATTTACTATCTCTGCCGGATCGACTTTCTCTTTGCTCTGGAATACGGGCACACATAAATCAATTAATCTTGCGAATATGCTGGGATTTTCAAAAGCAGCCGATGATACTGGAGGTACAAGTTATACCTCGGATTACAAGCGCATCCATTATCCGTGCGCCTATGCCTCGAATGATCTGGGTTCCAGCAAAGAAATAAATTTCGTCGCAATCTTGGGCCACAACATTAGCCAAAACTTCGGCCCGGAATTGATAACCAACGGCGATTTCGTTACCGACCTGACAGGATGGACGGGCACCAATTGGGCATGGTCTGCGGGAACCGCACTTCATAGTGCTGGGGCGACTGCGGCATTGACCCAGGCGGCTTGTCCTGCGGTCATAGGGAAAAAATACAAGGTTGCTTATACTATAAGCGGCAGAACCGCCGGAACACTTACTTTGTCTTTTGGAGGCATCTCAGGCAGTGCAAAAAACGACAATGGCACATACATCGAGTATATTATAGCCACCTCTACGGATGCAATCGCCTTCACTCCATCGACTGATTTTAATGGCGCCCTCGATAATATTAGCGTGAAAGAGATGGTCTTAATCACTTTCATCACGGCCAGCGATTATGAATTTACTACGGACTTAACTGAAACCGAGATCACGAATAATCTCTATAATATTTTCTTTTTCCTCACAAGTTCCGTGACGAATCGCTACGTCAAAATCAGGATTGCTGATCCGACGAATACTCAAGCATTTATTCAGGTCGGGCATATTACCCTGGGTTATTATTGGGAGCTCGAAAAAGGCGTCGGCAAAAGCTATGATGATGGCAAGGAATCCTTCTCCTCGGTTGACTTCTCGGATTCGATGGTCTCCTACGCTCAGGAGAAGCCGACACTCGGGAAAAAAACGCTGCCTATCAAAGGAATAAGCACTTCGACAAAAGAGACCATACTACTTTTCTACGAGGAGGTGGACATAATCAAGGCGTTCGTGATCTGTCTCGACTACGAAACACCGAATACGGATTCCTACTGGGTCCAGAATGTCGAACTCGTGAGCCCGCAATACCAGAACTATGATAACTGGGACTGGGCGCTTGTGATCCGAGAGGTCTTATAATGTCCCCTCCGGCCGCCCCATCCAATCTCACCGCCACTGCGGTTTCTATAACACAAATCGACCTAGCCTGGACAAATAATGCAATATATTATCAAGGCATTTGGATCTATCGGAGGCCGGCGGGGGGAAGCTGGTCTCAGCTAAATATAGTCGATTATCCCCAGCATACTTATCAGGATAATACTTGTGCCGCAGGAACGAGATATTTTTATCGCGTACGGGGGAAAACAGACAATGAATTCAGTAATTATTCAAATGAGGCAGATGAGACTACATTCAAAGATGAACCCCCAGCCGCTCCATCTGGGCTTGCTCTTACTCCGATTTCTATTTCCCAAATCGACCTAGCCTGGACAAATAATGCAGTCTATAATGAGGGAATATATATCTATCGCAAACTTCCAGGAGGAAGTTGGTCTGAATTAATTATCGTCCAGTATCCTCAGCACACTTTTAGTAGTTATAATCTGAATGAAGGTACCAGATATGTTTATCGTGTGCGAGGAAAGAGAGACGGCGGATATTCCGAAGCGAACCGGTTCAGTGCTTTTTCAAATGAGCCGGATGCAGCCACATTCCTGGACGAGCCGACTGGCCTTACTGCAACAGCTATCAATTGTTCGACAATCAATGTAGCTTGGACTAATCAAGGTACATATTCATCCATAAAAATCGAAAGAAGAAAAGGCGGAGGCACATGGGAGCAAATACAACAGAGACCAGGGTCTGAGCAATCTTGGCTAGATGAGGGACTCGAAATATATACAACTTATCATTATCGCGTACGAGGTTATTGTGGTATTCCAGATTATGTTAATTCGCCATATTCAAACGAAGATTGGGATGTAACTCCCTCAATAGAAAGCCCCCAAAATCTTCATCAGGGAAGCCCGGCCTATAATTATGTCGAACTTCTTTGGACGAATACCGAGTCCCCGGACTATGTTGAGGTCCAAAGGAGGGTTGCTGGCGAAACGGATTGGAATACCATTAAGATCTTCGAATGGTCAGGGCAAAGCAGTTATACCGACCAAAACAACATCAAGGAAGGCTATGCTTATCACTACAAAATCCGCTATAAAATAGCCGGCAACTGGGGGCCTTTTTCCTCATCATTCTTAGCGGCGACTGTTCTCAGGCCGCCCTACAATGTCAAGACGACAATCCTCTCCCCAGAGAAGATACAGGTAACATGGTCAAATCATGTAACTTATGCTACGAAGCTCTATCTAGAGCGCAGGAAAGACCTGACCGGCCCCTGGGAGAGCTTGGACGACTGGGGCCTCCACATTGCCGGCAGCCAGACCTCGGCAATCGATGTTTGGGCGGAACCTGGCCACACTTTTGAATATCGGCTTTATGCTTATCTCGGTTCTCCCCATTTCACCACATCTGATTATTCCAACGAGGCGGGCGAGTTCATTGGACTCCAGCCACCATCGAATCTGCAGGCTTCATGTCTTTCCCCAACGACTGTTAAGTTGACATGGAAAGACAATAGTTGGGAGGAGTATGGGTTTGATATCTACCGCGACGGCGCGTCGATTCACCAGACCGGGCCGAACACGACCGAATGGATTGATACAACTGTGGCCGCATCAACCTGGTACACCTACAAGGTTACGGCATTCACCACGACAGTCAGTGCGTTTTCAAACGAGGTGAGGATCTATACCGCCTATCCGCCCAACGCCCCGTCAAATCTGACCGCATCGTCTGTGAGCACATCTCAGATCAACCTTGATTGGCAGGATAACGAGATCTACGAGAACGACTACCACATAGAGGAAAGTTCAAACGGCGTCGATTTCACAGAAATTGCGACGGTCGGGCAGAATGTCACTCATTATGAGAGAACGGGCCTAGGTTCCGATCAGCTCCGGTATTATCGCGTGCGGGCGCACAACTCGGCCGGCTATTCGGACTACTCAAACATAGCATCGGCACGGACGCTCGCGGCAATTGCGCAGGCCACAAACCTTCAGGCATTTCCTTTCTCGGATACTAAGATTGAGATAACTTTCAAAGACAACTCATCCGAGGAGGATGGGCATAGCGTGGAGAGGAAGTTGGATGGTGGACAGTATGCTGAAATCACATTCCTCCCGCCCAACGTGGAATACCTCTGCGATTCGGGGTTAGTCAAGAATTCAAAATATTGGTATCGCGTGCGGCCCAAGCAGGGCGCGCAATATGCCAGTTATTCGGAAGAGGTTTTTGCTTGGACGATGAATGATCCTACCGCACCAACCGGTCTTCATGTTGTAGATCACACGGACACGAAAATTCGGATTGCCTGGACAGGTGCCGAAGGAGCAGCCGGATATAAAATTGAGAAATCTTTGAATGGAACTGATTATACGGAAATCGCAAAAATCGATGGAAGCATAACGGAATATCTTGCTACTGGGCTTTCTCCTGGAACTGAATATTGGTTCAGAGTTCGGGCTTACACAATTGTCGGAAATTCCGACTATTGCTACTTATAATGAGGTAAATATAGAATATGGCGATTTATTATATCGATTTTACTTTAGGCAACGATAACAACAGTGGTCTCTCTGAAACTCTGGCTTGGAAAACCTTATCTAAAGTCAGGGGTGAGCAGGCCAATTTTAATCCGGGTGATTCTATCCTTTTTAAACGAGGAGAAACCTGGACATGCGGAGACTCGGATGATTGGCTGAGGCTCAGTAAGTCTGGAAGCTCTGGCAATCCAATCACTTATGGAGCCTATGGTTCGGGCAATCTGCCCATTATAGACTGCAATGATATTGCCGATTATGGAATCGCAAGCTGGACGGATAATATATCCTGGTTGGTTTTTGAGGATTTTGAGATTCGTCATGCATATTGGCATGGCATAGCCTTCAACCTACCTCATTCTCACATCACCTGTAAACGATGCCTTGTTCATGAATCCAGTAGTTCCGGTATTGTCATCGGTATGGGTAGTTATGCGACGCTGGAAGATTGTGACGTTGATACTCCAGGCTTGTTTGGAATCATAATAACTGGAGACCCCACCTATCATCAAAGCCACACACTTATTCATGGATGCAGGGTTTGGTCATCCGAAGGTGATGGAATCACTTTGCACGACGATGACTATGGCAATCCTATCGGTGATGATCATACGATTGAATATTGTGTTGTTTGGAATTGCACTTATCCGTCACTTTCCTACAGGTTTCTTTCTGGAACTGGTATAGTCTCAAGAGGAAACTCAAGTCGGGATCCCAGTCTTCCAACAACTCCTCTTACTTATTATGTAGATGCCACGCTTGGCAATGATGGCAATACCGGCTTATCTGAAACACAGGCTTGGAAGACACTAACTAAAGTTAGGTCTTATCAGGAAAATTTAAGTTCTGGAGATTCTGTCCTTTTCAAATGCGGCGAAACATGGGTGAGCGGCGATGCCGATGATACCCTGAGAGTTCTTACTTCGGGAGAAGCTGGGAAGCCTATTACTTATGGCGCTTATGGCAACGGAGCCAAGCCAGTCATAGATTGTAATCATGTGGGTGCCACAGGAATTCTGAGTTGGGCCGGCAGCATTGCTTATTTGGTTTTTAAAGATATAGAAATTCGCCATTCTGTTCAGCAGGGTGCTGGATTTGATTTGCCTCATAATCATCTTAATCTTAGACGAATTCTTGTTCACGAGACTGACAATAATAATGGAATGATATTCAGCAAAGGTTCTTATGTCACCATAGAAGATTGTGATATCGATAGTCCTGGTTTGGGCGGGATAGTTATAGTGGGTGATGCTGTAGTACACCAACATGATACGATTATCAAAAGATGTAGGATTTGGGATGCTGATAGTGACGGCATTACTTTACATACTGACGATTCGCAGAACGATATTGGAGCTAACCACCTAATTGAGGGTTGTACTGTCTGGGGATGCGGAGAGCAAGCTTTTGATTTCATTTCTGGCACTAATATTCTTTTAAAGAACTGCGAAAGCTATGACAATGTCACCAGCGGTATCATCGTTGGCTCTGACGTGGGCGGCTCCGTTTCAAACGTTACTATTCAAGGTCATTACAGCCATGATGAGGGGACGGGAATCTATCTTCAATATTGCAGCGATATAAAGATTCAATATTCTATCCTCAAAAATGGTTCCAGGAATGTCCGCCTGGATATTAATGTTAATAATGTAAATATTTATAACAATATTCTCTACGCCACATTGGGAGGAAGTTATCATATTTATGAAGCTTGGACAGCAACCGGTACTGGCAGAAATATCAAGAACAATATTTTTATAGGCGACAACGTGGATCATAGGTATGTTTATTACTGGCCTGGAGCGAATCCCAATAACACAAACGCCGTCTATGACTATAATCTTTATTGGCGACAGACAGGAGGGCCTGATGACGATAATTGGTGGCTGATAACAGATGCACCAGGCAGTTGTGGCTGGACAAATTGGAAGGCTCTCTGGAATCAAGATGCACATGGTATGTTTTGTGATCCCGAGGTTGTTAATCCTGGAATAGATTTTCATCCAAAGTCTGGCTCTCCCTGTATTGATGCAGGCATTGACGTTGGACTTACTGAGGACAAAGAGGGCAGGGAAGTCCCTCAACGTTTAGGCGTTGATATTGGAGTTTTCGAATTTCCAGATTGCCGCACGGATGATCAATATATTGAGACGGATTTTGATCGTTTCATGAGGAACCCGAATATCAAGCCAATTTTCCTTCTGGAAATAAAGACGAAAATGAGGCTCTTAGGATTTGGCCTAAGTAATGGGCAAACTTATACCTATGAGCTTTTGATACCTGACCGAGGGATTGATTTCGAGAAGCTTTGGGAGAATGGGCAAGAATATTCTAAAAAAAATTCAATAAGCGAAGTAGAGGCTACGGCCTCCAGTTTTTATTTTGATTTTTATGGCAGGATGCTTTACATACACACCTCGCTGGGGATAGCTCCGCTTAACTATTTCATCGAGGGTTCGTTTTGGCTTTATTTTACGAATTATCAGGATGGTGAGATTGTCTTCAACGATAAATATTATTTTCCATTTTTTAAAACGGAAAACATTCCTGATATATCTCAGGAGATCAAGGCATACTATGAAGGCAGTTTTACAATCTCTTCAGGAACCATAAGTTTATTCAATCCTAAAATCGGAGGAGAATATTTCTTTGACAAGAAGTATGACCGCTATTTCTGGAAAAACTCCTTTGTCCAAATGAAGATTGGAAAGCCTGGATTCTCCTATTCGCAATATAAGAATTTCTTTTCGGCATTAATTGATTCTTATGAACTCGATGATAGGAAAATGACGTTCAATTTAGTTGATTCCCGGGAGGCAATCAACGTCGATCTGCCTTTTAATAAACTTTGGAAAAAAAACTATCCCATGATGGCTGCCGAATTAGAAGGCACTGTGCTTCCGGTGCTTTTCGGGCCGGTGACGAATGCATTGCTTTATTGTATCGATGAAGTCGCGAGAAAAAAATTCATCTTCCATGATGGCCCGATTAAGGCCGTAAATGCTGTCAAAAAAAATGGGATTCCTCTTGTGGAAGGAACAGATTATTTTGCGAACCTTCGCGATTCGATCATAGTGTTTTCGAATAATATCACTATAACCGAACAGGACCAGGTAACAATAGATTTCCAAGGTAAGACGAACCTTGCAGATGAGCTCATTTCTAATGGCGCTGACATTTATTTCTATATACTGAAAAACTTTCTGGGGTTGACGGTTCCTGAGATTCACGTAGATTCCATCGAAGAGACGAAGGTTGCTCAATCAAGGACCTTGAGCGTTTATCTCTATTCAGAAAAATCATCTGGCGACATCATCCGGTCAATCGAGCATTCCGTTGAAGCCTGCTCCTTTCAGGATGCCAATGGCAAGATCGGACTCAAGACGAATTCCGATACACCCGATTCTGGCGCGCGATATATCATGAGCCACCAGGTTTTTGATTTCAGGATGAAATATGATCCGGCCTCGATATACAAAAAAATCCAGGTTTATTATGGCGAAGATCCACTTACCCAAAATTTCCTTGTAGAGGAAAGAGTGAGCAATCAGCTCTGGTGGAAATACAAAGAAAAGAAGTCTTTCGAGATATATGCCTATTTGATTTTACAAAGCGAGGCCGCAGAACTTGCATCAAACATTTTGAAAAAACTTGATAAGAGCTATCCAAATTTCGTTGTACCCGCGATTCTCTATGGCTGTCAAGCTGGCGACCTCTTTTATTTTTCAAGGGACCGATATTACAATTCCGACGGATTCGCGAATAATATCGTCATGAGAATTCTCGGCATCAAAAAATTGATCTCATCAAGTAGAACGGAAATAACAGCGGAGGTTGTGGAATGATAAGGCAACCATTCGCCCTGCAGAAAGACTTGGAAGAGCATATGCGGCGTGGCCTCAACCAGGCGCACACCGGCCAGGTCATTCTGTATGTCAAAAATGCTGGCTTGACGCATGATGAGCTTGTGGGCGTAAATGCCGACCAGCATCACGTCGAAATCCACACCTTGGATAGTGCCAAGCATGTCGTTTCGGGATTGACGGCGGGCCATTTCCTTAAGGCTTTAAGCCCTACCACATTTGGTTTTACCGCACATGGATTAAGTTATGGTGATGTTGGTGCAGCCCCCGCTAGTCATGGGCATGTTTGGAGTGAGATTAGCAAAACTGGCTCTAATCT
>Ga0315280_10003039_pt1 | contig 26267 bp, 25 predicted proteins | sample YL17G06_40_MG_FD_203697 | JGI IMG/M metagenome (GOLD analysis project Ga0315280, IMG submission 203697) | Sediment microbial communities from Yellowstone Lake, YNP, Wyoming, USA - YL17G06_40 | ecosystem: Environmental > Aquatic > Freshwater > Lake > Sediment | place: USA: Wyoming | collected...
AGGCGCTAAGAGAACAACCACTGTCCTGCGGCAAGAACCCAAACCCTGCAAAACTAACATCCGAACCAGTAGGACCAGATGATGGAGTCAGAACAAGACGCGGACCCAAAGTCACATTGAAAATGGCATCCGCAAAATCACTATACGGAGTTCCAATAACCCGAACAAAATACTCACCTGGCGGAACAACACCAATCGTGAAACTACCATTGACCATAGTACTACCCCATCGTTTAACACAAGTACCAGCCGAAAACAAACCGGAAATTGAGGCGCTAAGAGAACAACCACTGTCCTGCGGCAAGAACCCAAACCCTGCAAAACTAACATCCGAACCAGTAGGACCAGATGATGGAGTCAGAACAAGACGCGGACCCAAAGTCACATTGAAAATGGCTTGTGCGAAGTCTCCAATCGGGCTTCCAGTAACTTGAATCACATACTGTCCCGGTGGAACATTCCCAACCGTGAAACTACCATTGACATTCGCAAGCACGTGAGTGCTATTCTGTACCATAACGCAGGCCGCAGCTATGACGATGGCACTAGACGTAGGACTAGAGACTGAACAACTAGTATCACCAAGCGTGAAATTTACACCTTTGAAATTAACATGCGTCCCAATGGGACCAGACGTGGTGTTAAGAAAAAGAGTCGGCGCCCTTTTCACGAGGAAAAAGGCTTCCGCGAAATTGCCCGCTGAGTCAGTAACTCGGACTACATACTGACCAGGAGGAACATTCCCCACAGTGAAACTACCACTCACGGTCCCAGCTGCTTGGTTCACTATGCATCCTGGGTGCGTGACAACACCCTGCGGATTATTAGTGGGCCCATCTGCCACCGTACAAGTAATCCCGACGAATGTAGTAGTACCTGTGGTAGTGCCTGTGATAGTACCTGTGGTGCTCGTTACGGATGTCGTGAATCCGGTTCCAGTAAAAGTTACTTCTATGCCAGGCGGGCCAAATGTCGGATTTAGCGTGATGGATGGGGTGGCTCGAACTGGAGTGAAGAGATTGGTCGACGCTGTGGTTGCGATGAAGGCCGATAGGACCAAGAGTAACGTGACTACGAGTTTGGCTCGGCGAAGAATCAAACCTGGACACACATCGCTCTGTGACATCGATTTAGCCATGTCTGACTGTATTTAACGATGATTGACTGATTGCGGCAAATTATTGACAAACACGCGGCAAGATTTGCTAGATTTTGCTTCATTTCCGAAGGCCGGCCCAATTTCAACGCTGTCACACCGAGGCTAATCATCCGGACAGGACAATGACCTGGCTAGATATTTAATTGTTGCCATGTGCAACACAACTACACTAGGTATTCGGATTCGCACGTCAGGAGGATTGCCAAGATCGTGTAAATCCACAACTCGGGTAAATACTGACGACCTGATTTTCGCATCGAGGTTGAAAGATTGTATCCCGGGAAGACAACGTCGCCGTGCGCCCACATAGTCATTAACCCGATAGTCACCGCGACTTTCTCAGTTTGGCGTCCGGGCAAGAAAATCTACCGTCTTGAGGCATCTTCGTTCACCAACCCGAAGAAGACCTTAACATTTTCGTGCGACGCCGATGAAGGTTTCAGCATTTTCAACATCGAGGTTAGATATCTTGACATCTTCAAGGCGCACTCCAGGCGGTGGGCGAATTACCGTGTTCACTATCCAGAGTGGAACCAATGTCAGAACTCGCGTTGGAACAAATGTCAAGAGCCTGTGCAGTCTCCGCACTCTCTGCAAACGTTTTTGCCAGTTTGGGTTTGAGACCGTTTCGCCCAGCAAGTCCACGCTTTCGAAGTAACGCTTCAATAAGCTCTGAAACTCGCTGTAGTAGAACTCTTGCTGATGCCACTTCCATATAGGCGAACGCCTGCCCGGCGACATGTAGATTTTGTTGGGTGTCGAAACGATGAACAATCCCTCGGGTTTCAGAACTCGATTCACGTTCGCAAGAAAAATCTCCACATCTTTCAAATGTTCGATCACCTCAAATGAGATGACGACATCAAAAATTTCATCTTGGAACGCCAATGCGCAAGCGTCTTGATTACACAGTTCGAAATCGCGGCCATAGCGATGCCTCGCAAAACTAACGGCGGTTGATGAGGCATCAACCCCCACTGCTAGTTTGCTCGTTTTCGAAAGAAAATCTAGGCCGTACGCGGCCCCGCAACCAACATCAAGAATGATGGCATTTTGAGCGAATCGACTCGCAAAGACATACCGAGCGATGTGGTCCTTTCTTTCAAGATCGAAGAACTCACCTGACGGTATCATGCGTTCGTAGTCCCATTCATGACCACGACCGAATTTGATCCGCATGTCGCGATACCTGAGAGCACTGACTCGGCGGTGACCTACCGGACTGACGTATATGAAACTACGCAGTCCTGAAGAAAATTTCGTGCCTCGGTCGAGTCAACTTAGCTGCAAATGGATACCTGGCGACGTGATCCTTTCTATCAAGTTCCGCGAAACGAGCATGCCTCGCGGCATCATTCGTTCATATAGCCACTCACCCAAGGTATTTCGCTCCTTCACTGCTGCCTAAGTGACGATGGTCTAATCCGCTCCAAAGATCATTTCGCTGTCTTGCTCGGCTAATGACGTTCAACCCCTCCTACAGCTAACGTGATTCGCCATATGGCCTGTAGCCTTGTTGAGAAAAACCTAGACCAGATATTCCCAGATCTGTTGACTTCCAGCGGCCGAATCAGAACTGACGCCTAGTGCAACCTGTTTCACGTGAAACGTCATGTTCATAACGCAAGAACCATCAAAAACTCGTTATTTCGTCAGGGGCCCGGCGGTATTTCTCGAGTTTTGATGGGTCTTCGGTGACTTCATGCGCAGCTGCAACGACTGCCGCGTTTACGGGAGTTGAAATGCCCAAAGCCTTTCCTTCAGCTAATATTGCTCCGTTAATCGAATCAACTTCGCTCTTCCCACGGACGAAATCTCTAAGCATTATTGACTGGGACGTCACTGCAGAGCCCCCAGCGAGAACGCGTCCACACACCCGAAGAATAGAGCGCGGCACTACTTCCATCATTGGAACCAAATACTTCAAAGATCTTCGCGGAAGATCGACAAGACCAATTCGATTTCTCTGCATGACGAGGTGGCACTCTCTGATAGTTTCGCGTATGAGTTCAATCCCTACCTTGTCCCTGAGAAGTTCTCGAGGTGTCATGGAGGTGAGCGCTGAGATAGCCTGTCCAGAATTGGTGAGGAGCTTAGACCATTTCATTGATTTCATGTTATCGTACACCTTCGTGTCGATGTGAGAGAATCGAAGTGTATTGCTAACTTTCGTGACGAGTTCTAGGTCTCCCGACAACCCGACGCCACCCGATTGCAGGAGCACAACCTTGCCCGCTCCCGTACACCTTACATTATAGGTCACGATTGCTGCGATGACATCAACCTTTGGCAACATTTCCGCGACAAGTTCTTCGCTTCCCACTCCGTTTTGCAGACACACAACTCTCGTTCCGTATGACATTCCAGTTAGGAATGAAGAGACCACTGTTTGAGTATCAAAGGATTTCACCGCTAGAAAGATTGTATCATAATCGGAGTCATCGAGTCCGTCGACACAGTGCACTTTCACCTGCTCAACATTTCCATTCAACGTATCCAAGACGCGCACTCCACGCCGACGGATGATTGTGACTGTTTCTTTGCGCCCGAGAAGAACAGTGCTGACGTTGGCTGCAGATAATCTCGCAGCAATGAATGTGCCTATGGCGCCTGCACCGATTACGAGGATCTTCGTACTTACCAACCCTGAAGAACCGGCGGCACGACGTCACCACAAACGCGCGCATATAGGCCTAGCAATCTACGGAAAGGTCCACTCGTGATATTGGGAGGTCTCTTCTGCACGTAGTGCCTGCGGATCCAGTCTGTGGGACCTTGAAGAGTCGAAAGATAGTCGTTGACCACGAACGATCGTTTGTCTTGATAGACATGCGCAAGGAGACCTTTCATGAGAACAATGTCGTCGGTTGCAACAACGGCGCCCGAGAGCTTGGGAAATTTGCTTGGCGAAATCAGGAAGTCAGCAATCACGATGTTAGTCGAGTTTCTCTTAAGAAAGCCAAGTTCGACTTCGTTGGGGATATGGACACTACTGTTCGGCTTAAGGAGCAAGACCCCCATATCGGCAGCTCGCATATCTTTTTCGTCAGTCACAATCCTCATGCCTTTTTCGTTAGCCATATTTTCGTAACCAGTCGTCTTGAAGGCCAGCCGCATGTTCATTGTTTTATGCTCGTAACCTAGAAGAGACATGTCCGCAACATGAGCAGCTAGACGAAAGTGATCAGCAACCGCTTCGGCTAGCCATGGGTGCGCACACTCACCGAGCATCGGATCTCGATAAGAAGCTATCGTAGGAAGAATTGCGACCTCGTTGAGTTTCGTCGGATTTGAAAACTGAGAGAGTAGTTTCTTGACCTGAGTTACTGTTTCCAGCCGGCTGATCGGCCATACTCTAGCTAGAACCATTTTTTGCATCGATGAGCGCTCCGTATATCTTCTCGATCAGTGCAATTGTCGGAAGTTGTGTCTCCGCGGGAATTGGCACGTTGTCGCCATTGACTAGTGTCATGACAAAATCACGCATAACCTCATAGTACGAAGAATAGTAATAGGTGTACGCCAAGTAGTTGATTGGCCGGAATGCGGCCCGCCTTCCCAGATTGGTAATGATCTGTTTGGCTGCGTGAACTGTAAGGTTTCTCGGGGCGAAGGCATCGGTTGATTCTACTAGAGCCGTCCCGAGTATGGAAATGCGAAAAGTGAACTTAGGGGTCACTGATTTTGCGAACAATCCTACGTTCATAGAAATCTCCACACCATCCTTGGATCTAAGAACAATCATGGCATAGTCTTCGACAGGAAGATTGAAGATGCTCTCAATTCGACCTGAGACGAATTCCAACGGTCCGAAAAGAGAGAGATATAGATCTATCAAATGGTACCCGAGATTCATGAGTGCGCCTCCTCCTGACCTAAGCGGATCCATTCTCCAATCCAAGTCTGCAGCAGGATCATAAACAGGATTGACGAACAAGCCATCTAAGACAAGCTCTCCAGCAGAGGCAATTATTCTTCCGAAATTTCCGGCTTGGACCATACTTTTCAGTCGTCTCACAGAAGGAAAATACCTGAAATTTGCGCCAACCATCAGCTGTGTCTGGTTCTCTCTGACAACAGTTAAGATCGAATTTGCTTCGGATGTGCTCGTAGCTAGAGGCTTGTCGACGAAAACATCTATTCCCTTTGCAGCGCAGAGTGAAATCGGCTCGTATCTGAAAGAATGAGGAGTTGAAAGAACTAATCCATCTAGGTACGCTTCATCTAACATTCTTTTGTAATCCTTATAGCACCTGACACCGCCGTGGCTAGCGAAGACCAGATTTTGATCATAGAGATCGCATACGGCAACCAGTTTTACATGGGGGATTCTCAACAGATTGAGATAGTGCAGTTTCCCGAGTCTACCCAAACCGATTATGCCGATTCTGATCAATGACCACCCCCGCCCAGTAGGTCCATCTTCCTTCAACTGTTTCGGGTATTTGGATGTATCAGGGTCCGACGAATATGCGAATGCCCCTAATTTAATGAATCTCTAAAGTATATGTTGATCACATAGTGCGTGATGACATGTCAAGAACTGAGAAAATTGTCATAGTGATCCCGGCTCTCAACGAGGAGGAAGGAATTGCCGGTACATTGAAGGGGTTGGCCGGGAGCTTCCGAAACTACGACGCCAGAGTTCTCGTGGTCGACGGCGGCTCCTCTGACAGGACAGTGAAGTTAGCTAAGGAGCATGGAGCCAATGTGATCTTTCAATTTGGCAAAGGTTATGGAGATGCTCTTCTTACAGGATTTCTTTACGGTCTTGAGGCTCTGGCCGCAACTCTCTTTGTAACCGTTGACGCAGATGGAAGCTATGTTGCTGAAGATCTTCCCGGCTTGGTGGAGCCGATACTCAAAGGAGATGCAGACTATGTGGTAGGACGTAGACTCATCGAAGGTGAAGCTATGAATCGGCTAAATAGAGTTGGAAACTGGGTGATTTCCTGGATGACACGCCGCTTGCTTAAGATTCCCGTACGCGATTCTCAGACGGGGGCATTTGCATTCAGGTCCTATCTGATCGGCGAGACCAACTTTAGGACCAAAGGCTGGGCGGTTAACACGGAGTTGCTTAAGGAAGCGGCTGAAATGGGGATGGCCATAAAAGAGTCCGATGTTCGCTATCGGCCTCGAATTGGAGACAGCAAGCTAGCCCCCTTGTCGGGAGGACTGGCCAACATCTCCGTCATTCTTAGAATGATGCGAGACGCCGAACCATTGCTTTTGTTTGGTATGTCAGCCATACTCTTCACTGCACTGGGCCTGCTGACAGGTGCGGGCGTCGTCATCGAATGGATTCTCAAGGGAACGATAACTCACGTTGGCACGGCCATATTCTCGGCGCTCAGTGTGATAGTAGGTATCCAGCTCCTTGCATTTGGTCTCTTGGCTGACATGATCAAGCAAGGTCGTCGCAAATCCCGTCCTCGGTCGCAATTAAACTACAAAATCGCCTAGTCTGAAACTACGTAGGCTAGGTTCAAGGAATCCGAAAGGCGATGTCGTGAACGCAATCTAGAGTACATCAGGGGGCTTTTGTTGACACGGCCTCGACTTATGACTGAGCCTTTGTATCCCGGTTAAGTCAATGCAAGATCAACACGAAGTTGTGGCTTCCGTTGACAGCGCCTATGGACGAATTTGAAGCTCATGTTGTAGGATCTAAGAAAAGAGTTGAAGAGGAATTGCCCAACATTTCGCCGTGGTAGGTCGCGCATACAATCGTGGCAATACGTTGTTATTACGAAGAGCATTCACAAGCCGTGCCAGTCAAATGGCTTTCAGGCTTGTGCCGAAAACGCAAAGAAACTTCATGTTGCTCTCCGATGGCATTGCCCAATTGGCTTCAGTGAAGTCATTGTGTCTACTTGTAGCCTATTTTGAGAGCAGTTTCCCCCATTCACCGTAGTTGAGAAGCAGAGTAACCATGATCGGCCCCTAGGAGATGCGTATCACCGACCTCGTTCGGTTTGACTCATAGGCTGCTTGCACCAATCGCATTGCCTCCAATCCGTCCTGCGCTGAGCCCAGTGGTTCCCTGCTTTCCCGGATTGCAGCTTCGAACTCCGTCCATTCGTTTTTCCAAGATTGATCTTGTCCGCGATACTCGATGATCTCTTCCGCGAATGGCTTGTCGAAGTCTCGTTTTCCTAGGACCGCTCTTTCTACACCGTAAGAGCCACCGAGTCCATCCACCGAAGCGTAGCCTTCGTGCCCGAATATCTCGAAAGAGAAAGTGTTTTTCCACAGCATGAGACTCGAATGCAAGTCCGCGACTCTTCCATTCGGTGATCGGAGTAGGACGAATGCGTTGTCCTCGAGAGGGTTGATTTTCCAATACATTGTGCCTACAAAGGCCGTTACTTCAGTCAGGTGGCCGAGGAACCAGCGGAAAAGGTCTATGCCATGTATTCCCTGCTCCATTAGTTGGCCTCCCCCCACTAGCTTTGGGTTCGCTCGCCATTCATTCTCGTAGCCCACTCTTCCGCATATACCGTATCGGCAACGCGCGAAATCCAATTCTCCAAGCAAGCTTGAGTCGATCCATTTTCTTACTTGAAGTATGGCGGGGTGGTGTCGATGGTTGAACCCACACTTTAAGACCATCCCAGTTTCTCGTGCTTTGCTAACCATTTCCGCGGCCTCGTCGATCGTTCGTGCTAGTGGCTTCTCACATAGTACATGTTTTCCTGCCTCCATCGAGGCTATCGATATTTCACCATGAAGATGAGGAGGAGTGCAAACGATTACTGCATCAATGTTTGGATCGGAAACAACGTCCTGCCAATTAGCGTAGGCTTTGGCGTTGATGGCTCCCGCCAGTTCTCGAGTTGATCGAAGGTCATTTGCATGACCGCACGCCACAGCCTCCACACGAGACCCTTCTCTAGTCGGAAACACTGAAGCTCTCCTTTTCCCCTGGAGCCCTGCACCGATTATGCCTACTTTCATCGCATCATCCCCCGTCCAAGACCGATGTATTTCATACCGCTCGCTGCAACCTTCGATTGCTCGAGCAGGTTCTGCGTGTCAAACACAAAAGGAGCCTTCATGACGTTCCTGATCTTAACAAAATCCAACTCAGTGAACTCGGGCAGGTCATTCACGATCACCAAGGCATCCGATTTCTCACAAGCAGAGTAGGGATCGAGAGACATGTTGATACCCAGCGCACTCTCCTCCGAGAGTGAGACGCGAGGATCATAGGCCCTCACTAGCGCCCCTTCACCCTTGAGACGCTTAATGATCTCAAGGGCGGCTGACCTCCGGAGGGTACTGGTCCCAGCCTTGTAGGTCAGTCCGAATATACTTATCATCTTTCCGTTGAGTGGCCCCATTACACGTTGAAGCCTATCCACAATGGAATTGTTCTGCCTCTCGTTTACAATCAGTACGCCGTCGATGAGAGAGGTCTCGTATTCGTACTTTCCACCCACCTCCTGTAAGACTCTTAGATCTCGGGCTAGCGTTCCTCCGGCGAAACCTAGACCGGGTCTAACTAATGCCTTCTGGCCAATTCGTGAGTCCGCTTTCAGTGCCGCGGCGACTTTCAAGCCGTCCGCTCCAACAAGATCACAGATATTCCCTATTTCGTTAGCGAAACTGATGGACGTCGCTAGATAGGAGTTCAATGCGTGTTTGGTCATCTCTGCGGATCGAAGGTCCATCTCGATAATCTTCGTGGGGATTGGAGAGAACAAGCCTTTGACTTTGCCGATCACCGCTTCATTTTGTGCGCCGATCACAATCATATCTGGGCGCATGAAGCGCTCAATGGCTTGGCCCAGCCTTAGATTCTCAGGAACGTACGCCACTCCCACCGAGCCGGACGAATTGAGTGCTTTTTCTATATGTTCGCAAGTTCCTACTGAAACCTGACTACTTACGATGAGAGTAGCGCTCAACCCGGCCTTCTTCAGCCGATCTACGGCGCGCATAACAATCGACAGATCAACCTTGTCATGTTCGTCAACGGGCGTGTCGTATGCGATTACAACGAATTGTGTGTCTCTCGTGGATGCGTTGATATCGGTTTGGAAAGTCAGTCTGCCTGCAGAAATTCCCTTAGAGATTAGGTCATCCAAGCCAGGCTCGAACAGCGGCGCTTTCCCTTGCTTCAAGTTGCGAATAACCTCAGGGTCCTCGTCTGCTCCCGTGACGCTATAACCGAGGTCGGCCAAGCATGCAGCGTAGACACATCCTAAGTGCCATAGACCGATAACACATATCTTGGTCTCTGAGGCGCGCATCCACCGAGGCTCTCCGCTGGGCTCATACGTGCGCGAGACTGGAATAAAATGTGATGCGGTCGGTGCTAAGCGGCGTTTCGCCAGTAATCAAGGATCCTCGAAAGAGATTCGTTCAACTCGATCGTCGGGTTCCAACCCAAGCTTCTCAGCTTCTCATTATTTCCTATGACCACAGGGTTGTCTAAGGGACGCTGCTTGAGCGGACCTTCCTCTATAGGAATGCCAGTCCGAGCCTTGGATTTCAGAATTTCCAATATTTCTGAAACAGGAGTGCCGGTTCCGGACGATATGTTGTAGATCTCGCCGGATTCTCCTCTGTCACTCACCGACCAAATGGCTCGCACTGCGTCTTCGACGTCGAGGAAGTCTCTGACGGCACTAAGGTTACCTAGTGTCAGGGTTTTCGCATTTCCTCTCTCTACTTGTACTATTCCACGAGCGAAGCTTGAGCAAACGTCACCAGTCTTTCGTGGGCCGATTATAAAGAACGGTCTCACGATTACTACGTCCGTCTCGAAAGCATCGTGGTATAATCCTGCGAGCAGGCTGGAGGCAATTTTGCTTAGCGCATAAGGACTGGAAGGTTTCAATTGGGCTTCTTCAGAAATTGGTTTCGTGCTGGGCGCGTATTCCGAAGAGGATCCGAAGAAAACGATACGAGCGTCCAAGTCAAGCATCCTAACACATTTGAGCAGATTGAGCGCACCGATCAGATTGACTTGCAGGGTTCTCTCTGGATCTTGCCATGACACAGCAGGAAGGCTCTGCGCCGCCAAATGGAAGATCAAGGAGGGAGAGAAACTCATGAGTATCTTCTTCAGATTATCCTCGTCCACGATGTCGCATTCGTATATTCTATTCGTACGACTCTCTGTCGACCTTTTGATGGACCGCTGAATGCCGGCAACCTCAAAGCCTCTTGATTCTAGGAACCTAGATAGATGCCAGCCTATGAAGCCTTGAATTCCAGTAATCAGGGTTCGCATAGGGCTATGCTCTTCTCAGATATCGACGAACCGCTATTCGGACAGCATCATCTGATCTCAGCTTTGCTGACCATCCGAGTCTTTTCATTTTTTCGACGTTCATGTATACTCGCGGTTGGTCGCCAGGCCATCCCCGTTCCCCACCTGTGTACCGTATCTTAGTAAGAGTGTTACCCGTTTCTTCAAGTATGATTCTCACGATCTCTGAAACTCGAGTCGTACTTTCTGATCCTAGATTGAAGATTTCGCACCCTGCGTGGTTGGAATTGTTATAGGCGTAAATCATGCCGTCAATACATTCCTCGACTAGGAAGTAGTTTTTCTCGCCTGTTCCGTCGCCTAGTACTTCGAGTTCGCTGGAATCCACTCGAAGTTTTCCAAGTAGGTCGTAAATGACACCGTGCGACATACGCGCCCCGAGCACGTTGCCAAAACGAAAGATCCATGAACGAATACCTGCTAAATGCCAGTAGCAGCTTATCCACCCTTCCGCTGAGAGCTTGGCTGCTCCATACGTCGAGACTGGCAACAAGGGCCCATAATCCTCACTCGCAGGAGGCCGCATGATGTCTCCATACACCGCCCCGCTTGACGGGAAAACTAGCTCGGTGATCCCGAGCCTCTTCATCGCGTTTAAGATGTTGAAGGTCGCTACGAGCCCGTTAGTGAAATCTACGTTGGGATCCCTTGCTCCGATTATCATGTTAGTATTCGCGCCGAAATGCCACACGATATCATGACCTGCCATGTCCTTTTCCAGATTTCCGTAGTCAGCAAGATCTCCCTGAACGAATTGGAATCGTGAGTTTGTGATACTTTCTGCCAACCATTCCTTTCTGCCGGTCGCAAGGTTGTCGTAGACCGTAACGGCACATCCGCGGTCCAAGAGCGTCTCAGAGAGATAGCTTCCGATGAAACCTGCGCCACCTGTTATGAAACATTTCTTACCTGCTATTCGATCGTTCAAACCTAGTTCTCCGCAAGGGTGGCTCTAATCGCTCGCCTGATTGCTTCCTTGGAATTGTATCGGCTTCTCCAGCCCAGTTTCTTGATTTTGGACGTGTCCAGCTTGATTATTGGCACGTCCCCTTTCCAGCCGCGGTCGCCTCCGGCATATTCAATCTTTGTGTCTTTCAGGCCCATCTCGTCGATAACGGTCTGGGCAATCCAAGTCACGGTCGGCCAATCGTCAGTAGCCACGTTGAAAACGTTGACCTGATCCTTCGCTTTTTCTAGTACCAGAAACATTGCGTCAATGACATCATCGACGTGGATGTACGGCTTGGTTTGGTTGCCGTCGCCAAGTACGGTGAGCGTGGCCGGGTTTTCCTTTAGTTTCTGGATGAAGTCGAAGATAACTCCATGAGTTAGCCTGTTTCCAACGACGTTCCCCAAACGTAGGATAAAACCTCGCATTCCAAAGGCGTGGCTGAAACAGCTGATCATGGCTTCGGAGGCAAGTTTTGTGGCTCCGTACATGGAAATTGGCAGAAGTGGCCCGAAGTCCTCTGCAATGATCCTGTCGCCGACCTCTCCGTAAACGCCGCTTCCAGATGGAAAGACTATTCTCTTGACATTATTGACTCGCATGGACTCCAAGACATTGTACGTAGCAATCGTCCCTTGATGGAGGTCAAGATCCGTTTCCCTAAGTCCTCGCGCGGTATCCGGGTTAGTCGAGAGATGAAACACGATGTCGTGACCCACCATCGCGTGCTTCAACGCGACTAAATCGAGCACATCGTTCCTCACAAGAAGTAGCCTATCTGACTTGGGAAGGTTTGATTCCTTTCCCGACGAGAAATTGTCAAAGACTGTGACAGAATCACCGTTTTGCAGCAACCGGCGTACCAGGTTGCTTCCTATGAAGCCTGCGCCTCCGGTAACGAACGCCTTCAATGCACTATCTTGCGCAGAGTGGTCCAGTGGCCTAATATACACAGCGATTCGGTGGAGGCATCAAACAGTTGTTCCCAAGATCAGATCCACTGAGTTCTGGGGCAAACACAATTCACGATGTATCTATCCGTTGCTTTAGGCACTCGCAGATCAGATGATGTATTATGCTGTGGACCGGTTCAACCTGAAATGTCACATTGGAGGGCGCATTGATCCAGACGTCAACTAGATCTTTCATGACACCTCCGTCAAAGCCCGTCAGCGCAATCGTCCTGGCACCTTTTGACTTTGCGAGCTGAATCGCTTTGACCAAATTCTGTGACCATGCATCAGCTCTATCTCTGCCGCTTCCGCCGTGAACACTAATCGCTATTAGAACATCGTCTTTCTCCAGCCAAGTAGTCAGTTGGTCGGTGAAGATGTGCTCAAATCCATTGTCGTTTGTTAGAGCGCTCACTAGGGGAATGTTGTCGTTAAGTGACAGCGCCCTGATTCCTGGCTTTTCACTGTCTGTCACATTCTTTGCAAGGTCACATACGAGGTGGGTCGCTGTGGAAGCTGACCCTCCGTTCCCAATGACGTACACACGCCGACGATCACGCCAAGCAGAGTAGAGCAAATCAACCCCAGCTTGGATCGCTTCTCTTGAGATCTTATCACACGTTGATTTTATCCCCTGCAGAAAAACCTCTATGGAAAATCTATCACCCTGTGATGATATTTCTGCTTGTCCCACTGGCCAGTGTCCTGCATGTTTAAAGCATCAAAGCACTTTTATGCCGTCTGTAATAATCAATGCGGTCCGTAGGGGGCTATGTTGGAGTTCTTTCTTGACACGGCGAGTATTGATGAAGTACGCCGAGTAAAGCCTTGGGGCGTGATTAGCGGGCTCACGACCAACCAGAAAATCTTCCTGCAAGAGGGCGGGGTGGATTTCAAGAAGCGAGCTCTTGAGTTGATGTCGATCATCAAGGGGCCCGTAAGTCTAGAATTGACTGGCTCATCGGTTGATGGGTTGATACGGGAGGCCCAAGAATATTACAGCTGGGACCCCAAGCATGTAGTCGTTAAGGTTGCAATGGCTGGCGACGGCTCTGGCCTCGAAGTCATACACACGCTCTCCTCCAAGGGGATTCCAATTAATGCGACGGTTATGATGACACCAGCTCAGGCAATTCTAGCCGCGAAAGCAGGAGCAAGCTACGCAAGCCTCTTTTTCAACCGAATAAAAGACGCGGGTGAGGATCCTGTTCTCGCTATTCAACAGACGCGGCGGATTCTAGACAGCTCTAAAATGACCACAAGAATCATCGCAGGCAGCATACGCCAACCGAGAGATGTGATTGAGGCTGCGCTCGCAGGAGCAGACATCATAACGATTCCATACAAAATTTTGGCAAAGCTGCCATTCCATGCTAAATCAGAGGAGACCATAGACGAGTTCAACAAAGCTTGGCAAGAGTTTTTGAAGCTAAACTCGAAAACTCAGGTCGCAGCCCACGCAACTATCAGTTAGATCGCGATTCGGCCGGATTCAAGAAGAGACTGGAATTCCTCCAGTCCTTGAGGCGACCCTATTTCGTAAATTCGTTGAGTAACCTCAAATGCTGCCATCTGTTTTGCTTCAATTAGTTTTGAGTACAACAATTCCAAATCAACCGGATTTTGATCAGGAATCAGGTCCAGAGTCTGCCGTGAGAGAAATGTGACTCCGAACTCTACAAAATCCATCTCAGGCCCCTTCTTGCTGTAAGCAGTAACCATGCCATTTTGAACCATCGTGTTGCTTGGGCAATATTTGCCGAAATTCCGCAGAACAACCATGAGAGAAGCTTTGCCGCATTCAACGAAACGATTCCATGCTGCTCGATAGTTCAAAATAGGATAAGAGTCGCCAAAAGTTATGAAGAACCTCTCAGCCAATAACTTCCTGGCGTTCTTCAGGCTGCCAGCTGTTCCTAACAGGGTTTCACCATCGTCACTGTACCTTATGAGAACCCCTCGAGAAGCCCCGTCACGAAAGTAATCTCTTATGGCATTGCCGAGATACCCGATGCAAAGCACGATGTCACTAATTGAGTTCCTTTTCAACAGACCGATTTGATATTCAAGGAATGGCTTTCCAGCGATTCGGATCATTCCTTTTGGAATAGCCTGAGTGAGTGGCCCTAGCCTTGTTCCTTCTCCTCCGGCCAAAATCACCGCTTGCACGGTAATCCCGCTCTCTGTTTAGAAAATTGCTCACACATCAAAGGCCACCTAGAGGTCGATTATCATCTTTGACCCTTCGTACTCGAACCGAAAATCCAACCGCCTCAGACCATGCTTCTGCAGCACCTCAGTTAGCCTCGCCCTGTCGGAATTACTGTGAAACATGAAAAAGCCCCCTCCGCCTGCGCCCATTATCTTGCCCCCGGTCGCCCCATTCTTCATTGCCAAATCGTAAATAGCATCAATCTCCGGAGTCGTTGCGGTTGGTGCTAATGATTTCTTGGTTTCCCAATGCTCCTTAAGGAGAAGGCCGAACTTGTCAATGTCTCCATTCTCCAAGGCATGTCGACTGTCAATCCCAATCTGTTTGATTCGGTGAAGATATTCAATTGTGTCAACTTTCTTCTCCGCCGCTGCCTTGTACTGTGACTCAAGAATCAATTTTGACTCTCGGGTTATTCCAGTATAGAAGAGCAGAAGCTGACTCTCCAATTCTGCTGCTGTGGTTCTCGAAATCCTCAATGGATTTACGTTCACGTTTCCGTCCATTGTAATCGTATAGCTATTGATTCCTCCGTAAGCAGAGGTATATTCGTCCTGTTTCCCTGATGGCTCTTTCAACTTGTCCATTATGATATGACAGGCTTCTTCGGCCAGCACACTTGGAGGAACACGTTCATTTTTCCAAGCGTGTAATGCATTTAGAAGAGCCACTGTGAACGCTCCAGAACTTCCGAGACCAGTTTTTGCAGGAAGGTCGGCAATTGAGATCAACTCCAGGCTGTCGAAGGGGCCGAGAAGTTGCAAAGCCTCTTTGAAAATCGGATGCGAAACATGCTCAGCCTTGTCGACAATCTCTGTCTTTGAATAACTGAGCCTAAAATCGGGGTCAAATCTGTCATGAGCCACTATGTAGACATACTTGTCGATAGCTGCTGTAACCGTGAAACCTCCGTAAGCGGAGTAATAAGATGGGATATCCGTTCCACCGCCACCGAGCGTGATACGCAATGGAGCTCGAATGATTAGCATAGAAACTGCTCCATTACTTGTTTGATCGAGGAGGCATGATCTCCTCTATCCCAACAACTATCACGTTAAGTGCTCCAAGTGAGACAAGATAGGGAGCTATCCGTGACGCCAACTTTTCCGCCTCCACGTCATCGCAGTCGACAAAAACATTGATCCGCTTCAAACTTCGGCGCATCCTTGATACTTCAAGCTATTCCGACAACATAAGTTATTAATGATCGCTTCGGCTTGAGTAGCAGAAGTAACAATTATACAGCTGAAGCTGTAAGCTGCGATGATCAAATCACGCACAGTAGACAACATCATGTTCGACGCAATTCTTTCCGGAGAATAAGGTTCCGAATGAAGGGTGACTCTATGATCAGAAGGTAGGATATGAGTATCTGCACCGTGTGCTCAACGACGCGCTCTCCGAATGTACGTGGGTGAATGCACCAGTCCGGATCCTGCTAACAATGCGAGGAATGGTTGTAACGGCAAACGATAACGCTGATCCAAATCCACTACCGTAGCTGCGTGTGTGAGAGTTACCAGAAGTACAGTTGTGAGGAATAGCCACACGAAACGCTTTTGGCTAGGTGACCCACGAGCGAGTTCGATGAAACCAACCAGCGCTCCAAAATAGAGTGGCAGGTAGAATACGGTATTGAGTATGTTGTGGACTAGCGAATAAGTAGGGTAGGTTGGAGACCAAAATAAGTAGGACCGCCTTGCGGCCAATTGCGTGAACGAGATCGGGTTCTGATAAATATATTGAAGCGCAAGATTCCGAAAACAAGTGTCCGTCTTGGGTTCACTTGGCCCGCAAGTGGCTGGTAAGACCGGCAACTGGCTTGGGTCACTGTAACCAAACGTAAACGAAACGGCGGGGTTGTTTCCAAGATAGAGGTCCAACCCTCCACTCGTGTCCGCGATGACAAGTGTGTCGAAGACTAGATAGTTCCGAATAATCCAAGGTGAAATCACCAATAGAAACGCCACAGTGACAGGAAGTAGAAGACGATATTTCCTATGAATATGCCTGAAAAGAATTAGCCAAACAGCCATTCCCCCAACGAAGATCAATAGTCCCTGTGGACGGCAAAGTGCAGCTAGGCCGAAAAGCACGCCAGAGACAACGGCATTCGAGAATGTAGGCGTTTTCATGAAAAAAGCAAACGATAAGACGGCTAGGGTGAGGATAGTTAGAAATAACGTGTCCGTAAGGACGAAACCGCTCCAATAAATGATCCACGGGTGGATTGCAAGGATGGCTGCTGACCAGAAAGCGACCCAATTATCAAACATAACCCGCCCAAGATAGTAGACCACCGGAATCGCGGCAGCGCTCAGGAACGCCTGTGCTACTTGGACTGGCAAAAGGTTTTCGCCCGCAAACAAGAAAATTGATGCGAGAAAAAGGGGATAAAGTGGCGGATAGAACGCAGACTGATGCCCTAACATTGCGTAACCATGTCCGCCAATAATGCTTCGCGCGAGAGCAACGTAAAGTGCTGTGTCAGCAGCCCTGAAATAGGAACGGAAAAGAACTATCGAGCTCAACCTCATAGCGAGGCCGAACGGAACGACAATCAGCAGGTGTTTCCTGGCGATCTTGTCCATCACCGCCGACTTGCGAGACATTCTCATGACAGCGCCTGATATCGTTAGTGAACCTGCACGACTTAGGTTTTCATGCGTGTGGGTCAATTCTGCGGGAAGCGGAATTTGAACCGGTTAGTTTCTCGCGTATACGCTTTGTGCGGTGAGGCTCAGCAAATTTCTCCACGGTTCTGGTAGCCTCTTCCAGCGTCTTCACCAAGTAGTTTGGTTCGGCGTCCTGTTCTTTCAGTAATTTGAGCAAGAGTCCATTCGCCGAGGCGACCAGCACCGTCTTGCATCCAGCTTCGCGTCCAGCCTTCACATCCACTATCCCGTCTCCCACAAAGAAGGATTCGGCGAGTGTTATGCCATGATCTTTCGCCGCTCTGAGAATTAATCCAGGTCTAGGTTTCCTACAATCACATACTACTCTATACTTTTCGCGGACGCCATTGGGGTGATGGAAGCAGTAGTACTCGTCGTCAAGGTATGCGTTCCCTTTTCTCAACGACTCCCGCATTCTAGTCCTTATCAAATCAAACGTAGGCTCGTCGAAGTGCCCCTTCGCCATGCCAGGCTGGTTCGAGATCACGATCACCTTGAACCCCAAGCCGTGGAAGCGATTCACTGCTTCAACAGCAGAAGGCGTGAGCCTCAACTGTTCGGGCGTGAATGGGCTGTCAACTATGCCCTGCTCCGGATAGTAAACTAATTCATTTATGATTCCATCGCGATCCAGGAATACGGCTTTGTCACCCAATTACTGCATCGCTCAATGGTTTTGCAGAGTCGTCTGATCACTTGCAGGGATTAGCTCATGGAAAAGCCTTTCGAATCATGAATGCCATACCACGACAGGCCATCAAGATTGGCTGACATTTCACCCCAAGTCCAGGTCTCATTTCAACCGGTTTACTTGGACCAAGACAGTCAACAAAGGTAGTGTCACAGAAAGATTCTGTCTGACATTTGAGTTGCCTTCTCGCACGACCTTAGGAGAATAGAAAGAACCTTGCTGACTTAGTGAAGATCCGAGAGTGGGACAGGATCCCCTACTGTGCCAATACAGAGTTGCATTCTTCGGGCCATACCAATCAGGGAGGGGATAAACAGCAATCTTCTGAAAACTATCGGGATGAGCCTCGATAAAGGAGTCAGTAGCTAGAACAGCCGAGTCAGTAAAGTATGTAATTCTGTCACCTGTGTCGAGGCCGGCGTGTTGTTTAATCACAAGGTAGTCGACAGAGCAGGTAGCCTTGATTAAAGAATCCGGCGACGTAGCCCCAATTTGAAGCTCAAGATTGAACCTTACATTCAGATTCTCAACGTAGGCATAATACATAAACAAGCTTGCTTCGAAGTAACCAGTACTAGCCTCCGAAGTCACCAGGACTATCGCGGCTGGCTGACTTATTTGTCGATTCGCGGCATCTTTCGTTATCCCATGAAGTATGTCTAGAATTACCGTCCTCCATCCCTGAAGCGTTTCCGGCGACTTACCAACCTGGGGTTCATTATCGACGGCGTTTAAATACAGACCGCCATACAGACCGTATTGGGTATCGCGAACATTCAAAGTGAGAATTTTCGGATTGGCGACGGTGACATATGTGATTGCGGAGTACTGAGCGAACACGATGGCGACGATGCAAATCGCGGCGGTTAGTTGAATTCGACGATGACCATTCATAGCCTTGAGAATCGATGACGACGCTACCCCAACCAGCGCGAACAATGGCATTAGATATCGCGGGTCTGGGTAGAGCGGGTTGATGACTCCTAGCAAAAGAAAAGGCGTGAGTAACCCTATGGCGACGAACATTCGACTTCCAGACAACTTCAGCAAGACATAGGAAACCCCAACAATGAAAAGCAGAAGCTGCAGAAACCCGATTCCAGGATGTATAAGCTGGTATAACATCACGCCATAAACTGAGAATGGGATGATGAAGCCTCGCACATGGGCTGCCTGAAGTCCCCCTGGAATCTGGAACGCATATTGGTAGTACTGAAGAATATTCGACTGTATGTACCAGATCGCCGAGAGTGCCGCAATCCCACCCGCTATCAGCGCATTTCTCAACCCCAGTATGCTTCGCCCCCTAATCAACCCGTACAGGAGGGGCCCTCCGACATATATCGGAAAACTAGTTTTGGTTAGCATGCCAGCCAACATCGCAAGCGAAAGCAGAATCACAGTTCTCGTGTTACGAAACCAATGTGACCTTACGAGCAGGAATAGGGTAAGGGCGACCATCGCAGTTATCGGAAAGTCTAGCAGGTAAACGCGAGTCATGATCACGGCAGCTTGATAGCCCGATGTAAGTATGGCTGCCACCACTCCAGCGCGGGGACTTACCAACTCTCTCCCAAGACCATACGTCGATATTAGCAAGATCAGAATAAAGGGAATGTTTGTCAAGATTGCAAGCTGCATAGACGGAGAGAAATGCAGAATTCTCCCCAAGAGAAAAATGAACGCCGTAACATAGTAAACGAATGGAGGAAAACAGCATACAGCAAAGTACATCCGCGATGCAGCAGTAACAGGATCATAAGCCGCTAGCTCCCAGGTGATGTCAGAAAGGTGAAACAATCCCCAAGGGGTCAGGATGGCCTTGGCGATCACAACAGAATCAAAAAAATGGGCAACCGGATCATACGCCTGAAGCGGCTCCGAGTAACGCAGCTCCCAGAAGATGAGATTGACTGAGTAAAAGACCCATGTTAGCATGATAACTAGAGCGTGGAACCAGTTAGCGAAAGTCGTTGGCACAAGTAACTTCGCTACTGACTTGTATACGTGCAAAGAGATCAGGCAACAATTGTCGAAACACGGCGACAGTTGCCATATAAGTTCTTCGAGCAGAAAATTCATACCGTGCTCTCAAATGTGATCAAATCACTTATGGGCTAATCGCAAAAAAGGTCTCGGTTCCGTGAAGCTACAAAACGTCATATTGACCTTCGAGAAACTTGTGAAAATAGAAATCATTTTACGACGCCAGAGTTCTCCCGAGCGATTGCGGGTTGTGTTGTGTGAGGCTGCCGTCCTTCATTACCAATCGGACGAAAGGCATTCCAGAGGGAACGCAAATTTCTGATCCTCGGGATGAATACATCCGAAGTTGTGAGCGGCAAGACTTCGCGGATCTAGGTGGCCTCTGGGGGGTGACCGGCGAAAAAGTCTCCGTTGTTCACAGATATGGTGCGACCGCTCTGACCATGGGTGATATTGGGAATGATTGGAAAGCATTTGAAGAACGCTGCAGGTCGCTAGGGATCCCGGCGGTTCAGTGTATCAAACAAGACATTTTGACTTTGGCAGACGAGCCCAACCATCCTATATACGACGTAACTCACTGCTCAGGTGTTCTCTACCATCTTCCGAATCCGATGAGGCTTCTCGAGGTACTTCACAAAATAACGCGTAGGCACGTGATCCTAACGTCATGTGTGACCCAAACCGAGATTCGAAGCGACCGTGGGAGTCTGCATGTTCCGGATGGCGGAGCCTTGTTCATACCTGCACTGAAGAACAAGGAACTTTCTATCGTGAGATCATACTGGGCGAATTTTCTTGGACCGGATAACATTGCAATCGGAATCACGAAACCTGTTGAAGCAACGCATCACAAATATGACCCTTGGTGGTGGCTCTTCACTGTTAACACCCTCAAATCAATGTGCAGCGCAGCTGGCTTTGAAACAGTGGCAGGGTCCTACTACTAAAACAACAATGCATACACTCTGCTACTCAGAAACCGCTAATGATGGATAATTATCGTGGCCAAAAGCCAGCGCAGCATGACAGACAATGGATGTGCCATGACAAGCTATTCGCGGGATACTTTCTCGACCGTGTGGACAACTCGCGAGATTTCGTCTTCATTCAACCAAGGATGCATAGGCAACGAGAGGATCTCTTGACATGCCTTCTCTGTTTCTGACAAATTTGAAGTATGCCCTAACTGCAAGTATGCACGCTGCTTGTGGACTGGAATTGGATAATGGATTGCAGTTTGAACCCCTTCCGTTGCAAGGCGGGTCCGAAGTCTCTCCCTATCCTTGCACCTTACTACATAGAGATGGTAGACGTGCTTGGCATATGGGGCCTCAACAGGGGTCACAATGTCCACCCCCTCGAACAACTTGTTGTAGAGACTTGCAGCTTCTCTACGCGCCGCGTTCCATCGGTCTAGATACACCAACTTGGTTCTAAGTATCGCAGCCTGCAAGTCGTCCATCCTGCTGTTGACGCCGACAAGCTCATGCTCAAACCTGCGGACCTGGCCGTAGTTTCGTAACATTCTGAGTTTTTCGGCAAGTTGGTCATTATTGGTCACAAGTAGCCCGCTATCTCCGTATGCCCCGAGATTCTTAGAGGGATAGAAGCTAAAGCACGCGACGTCTCCTAAGTTTCCAACTTTTGTTCCCCTGAATTCAGCTCCGTGTGCTTGACATGCATCTTCAATTATGGTTAGCCCTTTCTCAAGAGCGATCGACTTCAGCTCTTCCATACTGGTAGGGTGCCCATACAGATGAACCGGTAAGATGGCTTTCGTACGAGACGATACTTTACTTCTTACTTGCGAGACGTCCATCGTGTAAGTATCTGGGTCTATGTCCACGAATATCGGTGTCGCTGCGTTCCTGACAATCGCGTCAACTGTTGAGATGTAAGTGTTTGAAACGGTTATCACTTCATCACCCGGACCGACCCCCAGCGCTTTCACTGCCAAGAACAGCGCGTCGGATCCAGAGTTCACTCCAATAGCGTACTTCGCACCGATGTAATGCGAAAACTCGCGCTCAAATTCCTCAACCTCGTTGCCGAGTACGAACCATTGGCTTTCCAGGACTCTGATAATTGCTCTCATGATTTCCGAACGAATTTCAGAAAACTCTCTCTTCAAGTCCACAATCGGAATTGCATTCATCTTTTATCTCTCTCCTGAAACTATGCACAGCTGGGACTCTTCAGAATTGTCACCTCGGTCATACCTTTGGCGCGTATATTATGCATGACCGCCCGTACCTTGTAGGCTTCATTGTATCCAATCCGTCCACTGGTAAGATAAAGGTCCCCTTTAAAGAACAACAAAAGTCATGGTGCAGAAAGATCTCATAAAACTCCTTTTTAGCGAGTCTGGGAATGAAATCGCATGAGCGGATCTGAACATGACAAGTCGTGAAGAACGGACTTACGACAACGTTAAACGGTTTTGGAATGAAGAGGCATCCCAAAAAGGCCAGACCCCACAGGTTACTGTAAGGGACCACTTTTTTAGACTTCATGAGTTGCAAGTACTCATTTCGTTGATTCCATTCAACTGTTCTGTTCTGGACGTGGGATGCGGAACAGGTTTTTCCAGCTTGATCATAAGCACCAAAGCGGCACAGGTGACAGCCATCGATTACTCCGAGGAGATGATAAGATGGGCCCGGTTGTTGATAGGCGACGCTGAATACAGGGAAGATCTGCTTTCCAAATTCGGTTATCAGTTTCGATCGGTCCAACCAGGGCACGTTGAGTTTCTTATGCGTGACTTGCTTCAACCATTGAAACTCGGACGATTTGACATTATTACTGGCCAGAGGATTTTGATTAATATTGCAACTCCTGATGAACAGTTAATGGTCTTAAGAAGGCTGAGAGAGCACACTCAAGCTAATTCAAAAATGGTCCTGGTGGAAGTAACCATGCAGGGTCATGATTATACTAACCAGGTCCGAAGCGAATTCCATATTCCTCCGCTTGAAAAATATTGGAGAAACTGCAACATAGACGAAGATTCCCTGAACCGATGGGAATCCTTCGGTTGGAAGATTAAGGAAGTGTTGACATTTGATACTTACATGTTATTGAGCAAAGTCATCTACCCTGCTGCGATCGGCCAGGAGTTTTGCAAGTTTATGTCCGGAGCCAATCAAGCGGCGATGGAAGTTGCAAATCTGTTCAGAACTCGAGAAGCGGTCGACGAGATAGGATTGAAAAACATGCTTGAGTTGTATCTATCGAAAGTACGAGACTACGACGAAACTGAACACGCCAAATTATCCGACTGGATTGTCAAGAATTCATGCGCTTTAGAGAGACTTCAATGGGACGGATTAGGCCACGTAAAACTATTCCTGTGCGCTCCATCATAGATGGTTAGGTGACTGGGGCGTGGCCGATAAGAGCCCACCCAGTATTTGTTTCTTTCAGAAGCAAACCCAAATGTTCTACAAGGCATTACGTCAACAGCCCATCGCAATCTAGGAAACCTGTTTGAGATATACAATTTTGGAAGATAGCATTGAGACCTCAAGTCAGCCAGTCTCATTTCTATTTTTCATTGGATTGAAAAAAGATCTGAAAGCATCGTAGCTTCTGACATAATCCTCCTCTGAGTACAGGGCAGAAGCAAGGACTAAACAGACGGAACCGGAGGAGAAATTGTTGAGCTCTCTCCAAATCATCGGGGGTGAATATAGACCGAGATGGGAACGATTCAAATGAAAAGTCTGTCTGCTTTTTCCGTCATCAGTGATGACGTTGAAACTACCGCTAACAGCGATTATGAACTCCTGCAATGTCTTATGTGCGTGCCCGGCTCTCGACTCACCCCCTGGGACATCATACAGATAATACACTCTTTTGATCTCGAAGGGGACGTGCTTCATGCTTTCAATGAAAGTCAAATTTCCTCGTGCGTCGGTTATTTTCGGAAGTTCAATTATCCTGCACTTCTGACTCGTAATTCACTCCTCCAATGGAACAATTCGTGCCTTGACTATTCCAACAATAACCTTCCGTTCTCGCGGAGCATTCGCCCATCCACTAATATACTTCCTGGCTTCATGGTTTTCACAATGTTCCAATGAATAGCGCTGCGATTGAGGCCTCCACACGCTTCGTAAGCGTTGCCTAGCCCCAGATGTATCGTTCCAGCCATTTTCTCCTCAAGCAGCATACTCTTCGTTGGGTGAGTAACCCCGATGTTAGTTCCAATGCCAAATTCATCGAGTCGTCTTGCACCGTCGTCAATCTTAAGCAGCTGTTCCAATAAGCCGTTGTTCTTGCTTGCTGAGTCTGTGACCGCGCCATCTCGGAAGGCTAGCCGAACATCGGTAATTTCATGCCCATAAATTAACACAGGCAGATCGAAGTATATTTTCCCTGAAACGGAAGTTTCTTGCGGAGCGGTATAGACTTCCCCGCCGGGAAAATTGTTATGTCTTCCGTCGTCTATTAGTGCAGTGCGATCCTCAATCGAGAATGTTAAATCTGTGTCCTCGCCTATTATGCGAACCTGTTCGCTTGTATCCAGCATTTGTTTCAGGTTGCCCATTTGTTCACTTTCCTTTCGCCAGTCGCCGTGAGGCCTGATGTCTAGATATTATCAAAGTGATAAAGCGAATTGTATTATTCTAACTACCGTAAGAGTCGAGCGTGTGGGCAAGTCGACTATACAAGATTTGTTTCCGACTAATGCACTGGGCATCATTTGGAGGATGTCGGATCTTCATCTCTCCTAAGGTAGAGTGTGACACGTCTTCTAAACTCACCCCTTCGTGTCTTATCAGGAAAAAGACTATCGATCGTAGATGCGAGAAATTTCATCCGTCTGTACATGAAACTGGACTTGATATCGTTTAATTCAGATCGTAACCTGCTAATTTCAGATTCTAACCTGCTGATTTCAGATTCGAGCCCCATGAGATCCATGGATATAGAACGGTACATGGCCCCTCGTGCTTTCGCTGGCTCGAACGAGCTTCTTTCGCACCAATATGCAGCATGTTCGAGCACAGTTCTTCTCTTCCTCTCGTCAAGAATCTTGGCGTATCTCGAAAACACTTTTTCAGGAAAAATCATAAAATCCTTCCCAAACAAAACCTCTTTCGGCAGAGATCGCGAACCATTCAGCGGAACCACTCTGAAGTAGGATTGCGAAATATTCAGCGGATGCACTCTGTAGTAATAGAGCGGCTCCGCTATGTAAACGAACTCACACACTGCGGCTAGGTCCAACCAGAACAGCCAGTCATTTGCGAGTTCCAGTTCCTCGTCATGGAGGATTCCGTGCTTTTCGATAAGTTCTCTCCTGAATGCATTACAGAATACAAAGTTGTGGTTGATTAGTTCATCGAAGAAATTTCCCGCTTCCAGCTTTGGCCTTCCGCCGCATATCTCCGACGTTGTCTTTCCTATGAGTTCACCACTCTCATTGATAACTACTCCTTCGGCGATCGCCACGCCATAATCGGGATTCTTCTCCAGCATATCAGTCATTTGTTGTAGTGCATCTCTTCTGAGCATGTCGTCAGAAGCCATCATTGACACGTATTTGGCGGTCGCCATATGAATACCCTGGTCTATGGTTCGTGCAAATCCCTCATTTCTTGGATGGAAGGACGCTCTTATTCGCGAATCTCTACCCATCCAATTTCTTATCACAATTTTACTTTCATCCTTTGAGTGATCGTCAATTATGATTAGTTCCCAGTTTTCGAGGGTTTGTGACACCACGCTGCTGATCGCTTCGTCTATGAATCTTCTGTGATTGTAACTTGGCATAACAACCGATACCACTGGTCTAGACGACGCGGTCAACGTGCAACATCTCTGAAAGCAGTCCCTGAAACAAGGGCGTTCTTGAGTCTTAAATAAGACGCTAAAGCTTAGGGCCGCTAGAACGAGCTTCGGGTATACTTTCATGCGGCGCTACGCAAGAGTCATCGATGTCGCCTTTCCTAACTATACGCGCCGCGGAGAACTGAAAAAGATTGTCCAGGAGAGTCTGAGAGTAGCGCGCACAGAAGGGGCAAGAGTCCTTGTTGGATACGTTTTGGAAAAGCTTGCGAGACGTGAGTTCAGAATTATCGATGAAATACTAGGGTCGATATCTTATCTGGACAAGACTGCGCTTGTCGCCTCCAATGCCGCAATTATAGATTCTAACGGGTACGTCCGATTCGAGGCGTCTACTCCGCGAGAAACTCGACAGGAGCGCGTGAGAGCAGACATATTGCTTGTGAGCGACTCGATTTCATTCGAAATTGATCAAGCGCTTGAGCGCCTTAGATGCCAGGATGGTGTCACAATCGGAGACATCATAATGGTAAATGACAATCAATCCCATAGCGTTTCGC
>Ga0315280_10003040_pt1 | contig 26252 bp, 20 predicted proteins | sample YL17G06_40_MG_FD_203697 | JGI IMG/M metagenome (GOLD analysis project Ga0315280, IMG submission 203697) | Sediment microbial communities from Yellowstone Lake, YNP, Wyoming, USA - YL17G06_40 | ecosystem: Environmental > Aquatic > Freshwater > Lake > Sediment | place: USA: Wyoming | collected...
GCCGTCGATGTCGATTGCCAGGAGCCGAAAGCGGGACACGGGGCGAGGAGAAAGGATGAAGGATGAGGGATGAAGGATGAATTCGGAAAGCGGAATTCGGAATCATTTCCGAAGCCCGGCCACTCGATCTACGATCTACTGTCTGTCATCTACTGTCTACCGTCTACTGTATTCTGTCTACTATCCTGAACCCTTGCCGGGCCGACACGGCCCGGCTCTGAACCCTGAACCCTGACCCCTATGTGCTCCCACGGCAGCCGGGCGTCATCCGGATAGGCGCGGTGCAGCAATTGCTCCGCGTCGATGCCGGCTTCGCTCAAGGCCAACCACCAAAGCTCGGGCTGAAACCGATCGCTCCAGGAATCGAAGCGGGCCCCGCGCCGCCAGGCGATTTCGATCGCCGCCCCGACGCGCCGATCGCCGCGGGCCAGTGCGGCCTCCAGCAGACTGGCTTCCACGTCGTGGCATTTGACTTGGACGCTCCGCAGCGTTCGCCGCCGGCGAAGATGGGCATGGGCCCCGTGGAAGTACTCCCGCCGCTGGACCGCGAATCGCTCGTACGGCGTGTGCGGCTTGGGCAGGAAGTTGGACACGTTGACGACCACCGTGACCGGCCGCCCGCGGAGTTCCTTGCCCAGCCGCGCGATGGTCTCGGCCATGTCGATCATGGCGTCCAAATCCACCGGTTGCTCGCCCGGAAGTCCGCACATGAAGTAGAGCTTGACGCGGTGAAACCCCTGCTGAAACGCGCTTCGGCACCCTTCGTAGAGGTCGTCGTTGCGGATCGTCTTGCCGATCTGGCGGCGGAGTTCCTCCCGGGCCGCTTCCGGGGCGAGGGTCAGGCCGGAGTGACGGTCCGTGCTGAGTAGCTCGCTGATGGTGCGCAACTGCTCGTTGATGCGGAGGCTGGGGACGGAAATCCCGACGCCCAAGGGCCGGAACGTCTCTTGCATGCGCCGCATCAGCTCCGCGAAGTGAGGGTAGTCGCTGGTGGAAAGCGACAACAGCGAGACCTCTTCGTAGCCGGTGTTGCGGTACGACTCCCAGGCCGCCTCGACGATCGTCTCCACGCGCCGCAGCCGAACCGGCCACTTGATGGCCCGGCTTTGGCAGAAGCGGCACCGCCACGGGCATCCCCGCATGATCTCGATCGTGATCCGGTCCTGCACCGTGGCGACAAAGGGAACGATCGGAGCGGTGGGCACCGGCACGGCGTCCAGGTCAGGGACGGCCGCGGGCTGGATTATCGCGGGCACGAGGGAGCCGTCGTCGCGCTGGTAGCACTGCGGCACGTACACGGAAGGAAGCTCGGCGGCCATCGCCGCGAGGACCGCCGCGCGGTCGCCACCCGACCGCCGCAGCCGCAGCCACGCCTCGCAGACCGCCGGCAGGGTTTCCTCCCCATCCCCGATCGCGAAGAGGTCGATGAACCGCGACATCGGCTCGGGATTGCAGGCACACGGCCCGCCGGCAATCACCAGGGGGTGCTCCAGGGTCCGGTCCGCCGAGAGCAAGGGAATCCGGGCCAGGTCCAGGATCGTCAGCACGTTGGAGTACGTCAACTCGTGCTGAAGCGTGAAGCCGAGCACGTCGAAGCAGGGCAGGGGGGTGAACGTCTCCAGCCCGTAAAGCGGCACCCGGTGCTGGCGCAGCAATTGCTCCATGTCGGTCCCCGGGGCGAAGACGCGCTCGCAGGCCCAGTCGTCGCGGCGGTTCATCAGGTGGTAGAGCACCTGGAGGCCGTGCCAGCTCATGCCGATGGTGTACGCGTCGGGAAACGCCAGGCAGAGCTTCCCGCGCAAGCGGCCGTGGTCTTTGACCACCGCGCCGAGCTCGCCGCCGACGTACTGGGCGGGCGTCTGCACGAGGGGCAAGAGCCGAGTGACCACCTGGTCTTTGAGCGCTTGGTTGAGCACGAGAAGGTGTCTCCAGCCCGCCGAAGCCGATCCTTCAGAACAATCCATTTTGACAGAGGCGCCTGTCGGCACCCAGGGGGCCACCACAGTGAGGGGGATGCGCTCGTGCGGCGCCGCCGCCGGCGGCTTCGCGCCGCGAAGGTATATAATAGGGCAGGGCAGGGCAGGGGCCGCGGCGCCGGGAGTGGAATGGTCACATGAGAAACCGCACGGGTCGTTGCCGGTGGGGGGCGTCTCTCTGCGCGGCGATTGGAGTCCTCTTCAGCGCCGCAAGTGGGCCCGCCCAGGGACGCGTCGATTACGCCGCCGCCCGCAACCAGATGGTCGATAAGGACATCGTGGCCGCGGGCGTGACCAATCCCCGCGTGATCGAGGCGATGCGCAATACGCCGCGGCACGAGTTCGTACACGAAACCGTGCCCCAGAACCAACGTCACGTGATCTACTACGACATGGCGTTGCCGATCGGCCACGGGCAGACGATCTCGCCGCCGTTCATCGTGGCCTACATGACCGAGCAGCTCGATCCGCAGCCGACCGACAAGGTCTTGGAGATCGGCACCGGCAGTGGCTATCAAGCGGCGGTGCTCAGCGGCCTGGTCAAAGAGGTCTATACCATCGAGATCGTGGACGCGCTGGGGCGCCGGGCCGCGGCCGACCTGAAGCGGATGAAGTACGCCAACGTCCGCGCGAAGGTCGGCGACGGCTATCAGGGCTGGCCCGAACATGCCCCCTTCGACAAGATCATCGTCACCTGCTCGCCGGAACACGTCCCCCCGGCCTTGACCGAGCAGCTCAAGGAAGGCGGGCGAATGATCGTCCCCGTCGGCCAACGCTATCAGCAGGTCTTTCACCTGCTGAAGAAAATCGATGGCAAGCTCGTGACCGAAGCCCTCCGTCCCACGCTGTTTGTCCCCATGACCGGAGAGGCCGAACAGCGCCGCGAGGTCCGCCCGGATCCGGCCAGGCCCGGACTCGTCAACGGCGACTTCGAGGACACGGTCGGCGACCCGCCGGAGCCGACCGGCTGGCACTATCAGCGCCAACTCCAGCTTGTCCGCGCAGGAGGGCAGGCATTCCTGCCTGCCGAAGGGAAGGCCCCCTCGGGCAAGCAGTACGTGACGTTCACCAACGTCGAGCCGGGTCGGGGGGCCCAAGCCCTTCAGGGTCTCGCCTGTGACGGCCGGCGCGTCAAGGCCCTCAACATCACGCTCCACGTCCGCGGCAAGGACATCCGGCCCGGCGAGGTTGCTGTCCAAACGCCGTCACTCAGGATCTCGTTCTACGACGAGAACCGCGCGGTCGTCGGCGAGGGGATGGTCGGCCCCTGGCGCGGCACGTTCCCCTGGAAGGTGCAGTCGAGCCGGATCGTTGTGCCGCCCAAGGCCCGCGAGGCTATCGTCGGCATCGGGCTGTTCGGAGCAACCGGCGAGATCTCTCTCGACAACATCCGGCTGGAACCGGCTCGCGGGCGAGAAAGATAGGTCCTTGTGGCAAAGCCGCCCCCGGACGATGCCGCGCGTCGCACAGCCGAGGGCGGCTGTGCTACGTAGCGGAACGGCTCCCCCGCCACTTCGTAGCCGGGCCGGAGGCTGACGTTGAGAATCAGACCCAAAAGCACGCCCTGCGTCATTAACCCGCTGCCGCCGTAGCTAACCAACGGCAGGGACAGCCCGACGACGGGCAACAGCCCTACGGTCATCGCCGTGTTGACGACGACCTGGACGGCCAACATGCCCGTCAAGCCCGCGGCAAGCAGCCGTCCGAACGGTTCCCGGGTGCTCGTCGCAATGGCCAGCCCCCGCCAGACCAGCAAGCCGTACAGCCCCAGGGCCACGGCCCCTCCGGCCATTCCGAGCCGTTCCACGAGGACACAGAAGATGAAATCGCTTCGGGCCTCGGGAAGGTGATAGACCGCCGGGTCTTCGACGCCCGGGTCGGTCCATAGGCTCCCCCACGCGCCGCCCAGGGCCATCATTTGTTTGGCCTGGCGAAGCTGGTAGGTGTCGGCGCCGGCCGGATCGCCCGGGCCGGCCTGTTTGAACATGGCCGTCACCCGGGACCTTTGCTCGCGGCTCATCTGCGACCAAACCAGCGGCACAGAGAGTGCGGCGAGCAGGGCCAGCCACGCCAGGTCCCGCCGCCTCGTCCCGGCGACAAAGAGCATCCAGAACAGGACCGGGATGAAGAGCATCGCCGTGCCGAGGTCGGGCTCGCGGAGGATCAATAGCAGCGGCGCAAGCGCGAGCCCGAGAGGGAGCAAGACTCCGACCGGGCGCCGGCTGGGCTCCCGGTCCGTGAGGTACTTTGCCAGCGCCAGGACGAAAGCCAGTTTGGCCAGCTCCGAGGGCTGGAAGCCGAGCGGCCCGAGCCGGATCCACCGCCGAGCCCCATTGATGGGGGGAAAGAAATAGACGAGCACGAGCAAGAGAACCGCGGCCACGAAGAGTACGTAGCTTTTCCGTGATAGGAGGCGGTAATTCGGGATCGCGACAGCGACCATCACCGCGGTGGCAAACAGCGACCAGACGACTTGCTGCCTCAAGAACCGGCCACCACCGCCCGTCAGGTCCGCGTATCGGCTGATGCCCAGCCACCCCAAGAGCATGAGTGATTCCGCGATAAGCGCAACGGACCACGGGACGCGTTTGGCCCATAAGTGGGGGATCATCGGCGTTCGTGGCGGCCGTTGGGTTTGTGGCAGAAGTGGAGGCGGATTGTAGTGTGGTGCCACGCGGCGGACCATACGGAATCGCGGTGCTTGGCGGCATCGCCGACCGCGCCCCGGCCGGCGCCCGGCCACTGTATCAAGAATCGCCTCCAAATCCCCCGTTTTCCACACTCTCCGATATCGGAGAAGTCCCCGCAGCCTACTTGATTTGCAAAACGTCAGTGTTATGCTAGCGCGCTGAGACCAGAATCCCTCGGACCTCTTGGAAAGGAGCCAGAAGCAATGATTCGACCGAGCTGGAAGTACCTGTTGGTGGGGGCGATCATGACCGGGAGCTTGGCAGCGGACGCCTCACGAGCGGATGCCCACTTGCTGTGGTGGCGACACTATCCGGTGGCCTCATGGTGGTGCGGCCCAGTCTGCGGAGCGGTTTGCGACCCCTGCGTCGTCTGGTACCGTGCGTGGCGCCCGGTATATCGCATGACCCACTGGCCATGGCATTGGTGCTCGCGCTGCTGCACGTGGTGCGAGTGGTGCGTTTGCGACCCATGCTGCTGTGAGGAAGGCGCGGCGGTAAGCCAGGGCACGGCCCCGCGCCAGCCCACAGAGAAAACGCCGACGCTGGCCCCGCAGAAAAGTCCCGAGGGAGCGGGAAAGGCCCCGACCCCGCCGGATACAGGGAATCTGCCCGGGCCCGGGGGGACCGAAAGCCAGCCAAAGCCCAGCGCAGCCAGCCCGAACAAGGCAACCCTCAGTTCGCCCGGCGCCGACGGGATCCTGACGCTTCAGGTCCCGGCGGAGGCCAAGGTCTTCATCAACGGCCACGAAACCCGCAGCCAAGGGACTCGCCGGGAGTATGTCTCCGCCGGTCTTGTCCCGGGCAAGCTCTACCCGTATGCCGTCACCGTCATGACGCCGCGGGCGTCGCAGGCCGGCGCCCAGCCGCAATGGGACAGCCGAGTGGAAACGGTGTATCTGAAGGCCGGCGAAGACCTTAGCCTGAACTTCAACCGCACGACGAACCACGCCCTGGTGGCCCGGGGTCAGTAATCCACGCCCCACTGAGGTGCTCTGACAAAGAGTCCCACAACCCTCGCAGCGGACTGGCCGTTGCGAGGGTTTTTCGTTGCCCGCACGGCCCGCCCGAAAATGGGCGGAATGGGGCAGGGCGGGGCAGGGGGGCTGGGGACTAAAGGATGAGGGATGAAGGATGAGGGATGAAGGGTGACGACGAGTGACCAATCAAGCCGCTTGCGGCTTAGCATCGCCCGCGCACGCGTCTGACCCAAACCCGTTGAGGCCGCCGGGCCGTCGGGGTTATAATACGACTTTCGGCGCGTCGGTGGTCCCGTTGGGGGATGCGTCCGCTTTCTTAGGAGGGTACCCGTGTTCGACTCGATTGCTGTAGTGGGCGCCACCGGCGCCGTGGGGACGATCATCTGCCACCTGCTGGAAGCACGCCGCTTCCCCATGAAGAAGATCAAGTTTCTGGCGTCCAGCCGCTCGGCCGGCAAGAGGCTCGACTTCGCCGGCGGCAACTACACCGTCGAGGAACTCAAACCGCAGGCCTTCGATGGGGTGGAGTTGGCCATCGCCAGCACCCCGGACGAGGTCGCCCGGGACTTCGTCCCCGAGGCGGTCCAGCGAGGCTGCGTCGTCGTGGACGAAAGCGCCTATTGGCGCATGGACCCCAAGGTCCCGCTCGTGATTCCCGAGGTCAACGCCCACGCCATCTGGAAGCACCAGGGGACCATCGCCAGCCCCAACTGCTCGACCACGCAGATGGTGCAGGCCCTCAAGCCGCTCCACGATGCCGGCCGCGTTCGCCGGGTGATTGTCAGCACGTACCAGGCGGTCAGCGGTGCGGGCATGGCCGGCACCCGCGACCTGGAACATGGCACCAGGGCCCACTTGATGGAGAAGGCCTATCGCTACGAGATCTTCCCCTACCCGATCGCGTTCAACTGCATCCCGCAGATCGGTTCTCACAAAGAGAAAGGGTATACGTCCGAAGAGATGAAGATGGTCGGCGAGACGCGGAAGATCCTGGAGGACGACTCGATCCAGATCTGCGCGACCTGCGTCCGCATCCCGGTGAGCAACTGCCACAGCGAGAGCATCCTGGTGGAAACCGAGAGGAAGATCACGGTCGAGGAGGCCCGGCGATTGTTTGCGGCCACTCCGGGCCTCGTCGTGATGGACGACCTGCCGAACAAGACCTACCCGATGCCCATCAACTGCGACGGGCGGGATGAGACGTTCATCGGCCGCGTGCGCGAGGACCTTTCCAGCCCCAACGGCCTGACGTTCTGGTGCGTCAGCGACAATCTCCGCAAGGGCGCCGCGACCAACGCGGTGCAGATTGCCGAGGCCCTGGTGCGGGGGAAGGGGAAGTAGTCAGTAGACGGTAGTCAGTAGACAGTACGAAACACGTGTAGCAGCCGGGCTTGCCCGGCGCGTTGTTCGCTCCGTTTAGCCGCTGCGCTTGCGCGGCGCTTCTTCTGATGCGCAACATCAAGCTGACCCTCGCCTACGACGGGACCGCGTATGCGGGCTGGCAGTTTCAGGCGCAAGAGCGGTCGGTCCAGGAAGTCCTGGAAGCGGCCATCGAAAAGGTGACCGGCGTGAAGACCCGCGTGGCCGGCAGCGGCCGGACCGATGCCGGGGTCCACGCCCTGGGACAAGTCGCCGCGTTCCGCACGGAGAGCCGGCTGCCGGCCGAAGTGCTCCGCCGCGCCCTGAACGCCCACTTGCCGCAGGACGTTGCGGTCCTCGAAGCCGTCGAGGTCGATGAGGGCTTTCACCCCATTCGCGACGCCAGAAGGAAACGATACCGCTACGTGATCTGCGACGGGCCGGCCCGCGACGTATTCCGCCGCGGCACGGCCTGGCACTGCCGCTTCGATCTCGATGCGGACGCGATGCACCGGGCCGCGCAGGCCCTGGCGGGGACGCACGACTTCCGCAGCTTCGAGACCCAGGGATCGAAGCGGCGCACGACCGTCCGCACGGTGTACGACATTCAGGCTCGCCGCGGCGACGGGCCGGACCGCCACGTGATCTGCGCCGAAATTGAAGCGGATGGATTCCTCTACAATATGGTACGCTCTATTGTGGGCACGCTCGTACAAGTCGGCCGCGGAAATCGCACGGAAGCGTGGGTCGCCGAGGTGCTGGCCGCCTGCGACCGCCGCCTCGCCGGGCCCACCGCGCCGGCCAAGGGACTCTGCTTGCTTTGGGTGGAGCATGGAACGGGAATGATGAATGATGAGCGATGAATGATGAACGGCAGCGATTTCCCCCGTTCATCATTCATCATTCATAATTCATCATTTCCCCCCATGCGAATCGCCCACGTCATCACGCGATTGATCCTCGGCGGAGCGCAGGAGAATACCCTGCTGTGCTGCGAGGACCTGATGCGGATTTATGGCGACCAGGTGCTCCTGGTCACCGGGCCGCCGTTGGGCCCCGAAGGGAGCCTCTTGGAGCGGGCTAGGGCAGGGGGGGTGCCGACGGAAGTGGTTCCCCAGTTGCGGCGATCCATCCATCCTTGGCGCGACTGGGTCAGCTATCGGCAAGTCAAGCGAGTGCTCCGCAACTTCCGCCCCGACGTGGTTCACACGCACAGTGCCAAGGCGGGAATCCTCGGCCGTGCCGCGGCAAGCGCGCTGGGCGTCCCGGCGCTCGTCCACGGCGTCCACGGGGCCCCGTTTCATCCCTATCAGAGCCGGCTCGCCCGGACCTTCTTTCGCGCGTGCGAACGCTGGGCCGCTTCCCGATGCCATGCCTTCGTGAGCGTCGCCGACGCGATGACCGAGTTGATGGTCCAAGCGGGCGTTGCTCCGCGCGAGAAGTTCACCACGATCTACAGCGGCATGGAGGTCGAGCCCTTTTTGGAGTGCGAGCGGCACCGCGACCGCGCTCGCGCCGAACTGGGCTACCGGCCGGAACACGTCGTCGTCGGCAAGGTCGCCCGGCTGTTCCGGCTCAAAGGGCACGACGACGTGATCGAAGCGGCCCGCCGAGTGGTCGCCGCGGAGCCGAACGTCCGGTTTCTCTTTGTGGGCGACGGACTGCTGGCAGATCAGCTTCGGCAGCAAATCGCGGCCGCCGGCCTGACCGGCCATTTCCAGTTCGCCGGCCTGGTGCCGCCGGACCGCGTGCCGCAACTGATCGCAGCCATGGACATCGTGGTCCACGCCAGTCTGCGCGAGGGCCTTGCCCGGGTCCTGCCGCAAGCCTTGATCGCCGGGCGGCCGGTGGTCAGTTATGACGTCGATGGGGCCCGAGAGGTGGTGCTTCCCGGTCAAACGGGCTACTTGGTCGCGCCCAGAGACGTGGCCGGGCTCGCGCAGGCGATCTTGGAACTGTTGGCCGATCCCTCCCTCCGCGAGCGGTTAGGCGCCGAGGGTCGCCGCCGGTTCACCGACGTGTTTCGCCACGAGCGGATGACCGCCCAGCTTCGCGAGTTGTATGAGCGGTTGCTCGCCCGGGGCTAGGGTTCAGGGTTCAGGGGTCGGAATTGCGAACCCCTCCAGCCCCTGAACCCTGAACCCTCTCACCGGACCATGAGAGTGTTCCTCGTCAACAAGGGACGCCGCGAAATAGAGAAGATGCGACGCATAGGTTGTATACATAACGTATGTACGATCCGCAGGTTATGTAAAATGCGTTCGTGCGATTGTCCCCCTTTGTCCGAGCCGATACACTAGTATCGGTACAAAGGGCCGACCTTCAGCCGTGGTCTAGCCATCCGTTGAGTCGTTTCTCCGTGAGCAAGGCGAGTCTTGGTGCCCTCGGCCCGTATCGGCTGCTAAACGTCGTACACACCGGCCATGCCAGCCAGATCTGGCAGGCGTACGACGACGCGCAGGGGTGTTTCGTCGCCGTCAAGACCCCGCTGGCGCGGTTCCGGCGCGACCGGGAGCATATCGGGTATTTGAAGCGGGAGTACCTGGTCGGCTCGAAGCTGATTCACGAGCGGATCATCCGGATCTTCAAGTTCGGCAAGGACCAAGGGATCCCGTATCTGGCGATGGAGTGGTTCGTCGGCGGGACGATGAAGGCTCGGCTCCGGCAAGGACTGGACATGCTGCTTCCGTGGGTTCCGAAGATCGTGGTCGAGGCCACCGAGGCCGTCGCGTTTTTCAACGGCCGGGGCTGGGTCCACCGCGACATTAAGCCCGACAACTTCCTCGTCGGCGACAACGGCGACGTAAAGCTCATCGACTTCGCCCTGGCGCAGCGCAAGCGCGGCGTGCTGAGCCGGTGGTTCTTGCGGCCCAAATCAAAGGTGCAGGGAACCCGCAGCTACATCGCCCCGGAGCAGATCCGCGGCATGGCACTGGACGACCGGGCCGACCTGTACAGCCTGGGGTGTACGCTCTTTGAGCTGATCGCGGGCAGGCCGCCGTACACGGGGACCAGCACCCAGGACCTGCTCAACAAGCACCTCAAAGGCCCGTTGCCGTCGCTGGAGAACGTCAACCCGAACGTCACGCCGGAGTTCGCCCAGTTGATCCGCTGGGCAATGCAAAAGGACCCGGGCGCCCGGCCCCGGTCTACCGAGGAGTTTTACAGCAAGGTGTGTCAGACGCCCGTCTTTCGCCGCGGCTGGCCTTCCGCGGGACTGGCAAAGGGCGCGGGGGGCTGACGCAGCATTGGTCATTGGTCATTCGTCATTGGGATTCACCATAGGAAGGATATCCATGGCTCCCAACGAACACCGCCTCCCGTTTGAACAGCCGATCTACGAGTTGGAGGCCCGGCGCGAGAAGCTGGAGCGCAATGCCCAGGACAATCCCGAGGTCCGCAACGAGCTGCGCCGGCTCCTGCGCGAGCTGACGGAGTTGAAGAAGAGGATCTACAGCAATCTGAAGCCCTGGGAGACGGTCTCCGTCGCCCGGCATCCCAATCGGCCGCAGACTTCCGATTACCTGGAGCTCGTGTTCGACGAGTTCGTCGAGCTGCACGGCGACCGGTTCTTCGCCGACGACCGCGCCATCCGCGCCGGCTGGGCCAAGCTGGACGCCTACCGGGTGATGGTCATCGGCCACCAGAAGGGCAAAAACACCAAAGATCGCATCGCCTGCAACTTCGGTCAGGCCCATCCGGAGGGCTACCGCAAGGCGATGGGCAAAATGCGCCTGGCGGCCAAGTTCCACTTGCCGGTGATCTGCCTCATCGACACCCCGGGGGCCTATCCCGGCATCGGCGCCGAGGAGCGCGGCCAGTTCCAGGTGATCGCCGACTCAATGTTCCAGATGTCGCGCCTGCCCACGCCGATCATCTGCGTGGTGATCGGGGAAGGGGGATCGGGCGGGGCCATCGCGCTGGGCGTGGGCGACCGCGTCGCCGTGCTGGAGCACGCCTACTACTCGGTCATCAGCCCCGAGGGCTGCGCCGGGATCCTTTGGAAGAGCCACACCTTCAAGGAGCGGGCGGCCGAGGCGTTGAAGATGACCTCCAAAGACCTTCTCAGGCTGGGCGTGATTGACGCGATTATTCCTGAGCCTTTGGGCGGCGCCCATCGCGATCATCACGTCATGGCCAACCGGCTGAAGCTGTACCTGCGGACCAACCTCCGCGAGCTGCTCGGCCGTCCGACCGACCAACTCTTGGAGGCCCGCTACCAGAAGTTCCGCCACATGGGCACCTTCGAGGAGGGCAGGCAATCTTGCCTGCCGAACGAGGCTGCTCTTTCGGAAACCTCTTCTGCTTCGGAGACTCCTCCCCCGGCCGACTCGCCCGACGGCGAATCCGCGGCCGGGGCCGATTTCGACAACGGGCGCCCGATCAGCGACGTTGCCGAGCGGATCGCCGGCGGCGAACGGCGGCCATAGGAGCGGCGAAAACCCTGCGCGTTCGCCTCCCGGAGGACGAGCCGCAACTGCACGCTTCGTTCTTCCGAACGCTGGTCGCGGATGGCTGAAAGCTGATTGCTGTGAGCCCGGTCTCCGGACGCCTTTTCGGCCCTCGGCAACGTCCGATAATGTTTCTTATGTTCGGTCAGGAGCCAAGAAAAGCCAGCAAAAACTGCGATCTCCCCAGTCCGGCTCCCGTCACTCGACCCGCTGCATGCCCTTGGGCGCCGGCTCGTCGAGCCAGTTCCCTTGCGGTGGCGGCTGCGGCTGGAAGACCGGCGGCTGAGGGTCCCGCGGTTGCAGGATCAGCGGCCGATCGTTTGGCTGCTGAAAGGCCGGCGGCTGGTAGGCCGGTGGCTGCGAGTCCCGCGGCTGAGCGACCGGGGGCGGGATCGATGCCGGCGGACTGGGCGGCCGATATAGCGGCCCAGGGTTCCCCCCCGGCGATGGGTTAGGAGCCAGCCTCCTTTGCAGGGCGTCCGGAATCGCCGAGTCGGGGGAGAGGTCCGGCGACGGAGGGCCGTCGGGGGCGAGTTTCCCTTCCATCTGCTGGATGTACGTACCCAGCACGCTGCGCACTTCCTCAGGCAGCATCGGCGTCCCCTTCTCCAAGAGCACGGCGATGTAGTGGCCCGAATAGGTCTTCAGCACGATCTGCCGGGCCCATTCGGACAGGGTCACGGCGAAGAAGGTGATCACCAGGCACAACAGGACTCCCTTGGCAAAGCCGAAAACCCCGCCGGCCTGGTGGTCGAAGCCCTGGAGCTTTACCCGGTCGATAATCCCCGCGACTAGCCGGAAACCGATCCAGATGGCCAGCGAAGTGCCCAGGTAGAGAATCAGCATCGCAATGTATCGGTTCCACGTCGGGTCGCTGCTGACATAGGGGGCCAGCACGGGGTGAAATCGCACCGCGACCACCGCGCTGACGATCAGGGAGGCCAGCGAGGCCAGTTGCCAGGCCATCCCCTTGCGGATCCCGAAGGCCGTGGCCAAGCCGATGACCACGAGCATGAAAATGTCGTACGGCTGGATGGACGACGGGTTCACGCGGCACCTCCTTGTGCGTGGGTGGGGGCAGGTTGCCAACCTGCCCCACGGCAGGGCGCAAGCGGCGGGAGTATAGCGGCGGGGCGGGGGCGTGCGAAGACGAAAACTGGCCTTGGTCCCAGCGGGCCGTTTCGGGTACAAGGGCCGCAATCCGGGTAGGACGGGTTGTCAACCCATCCTGCAGCAGGGCGCAAGCCCCGGAAGCGAGGCCCTATCCCCTTCGCCAATGGGGGACGGACCCGCCGTAGGACAAGGCAAGGCTCTCTTGCTGATAGCTGAAGGCTGATAGCTGAAAGCCGATAACTGATAGCTTTTTCCGCGGCCGCCAAGCCGCGTTGGGAGGCCCCCATGGCAGGTTTCAAGGCCCACATGACGATCAGCACCCTGGCGGGGGTCGCGTACGGCGGCGTGGCCTACACGATGTACCAGGTGCCCGCCCCGGCGTGCGTGCTGGCGGGAGGACTGTGCAGCGTTTCCGGGATGCTGCCGGACATCGACAGCGGGCCGGGCAAGCCGCTGCGGGAAAGCCTTTCCTTCGCCGCCGCGGTCGTCTCCACGATGCTGGTGGACCGCTTCCAGATGCTCGGCTGGGCGATGGAGTCGATCATCCTGGCAGCGGCCGGCGTCTACCTCCTGATCCGCTTCGCGCTGGCGGAGCTGCTCAAGCGGTTCACCGTACACCGAGGGATGTTCCACAGCCTTCCGGCGGCTGCGATCGCGGGCGAAGTGGCCTTTCTGCTCACCTCCGGGGACCTGCAGTTGCGGATCTACAAGGCCGGGGCCGTGGCGATTGGTTACCTGAGCCATTTGCTGCTCGACGAGCTGTACAGCGTCGATTACGTGCGCGGCCGGATGAAGCTCAAACGATCGTTCGGCACGGGCGTGAAGCTCTTCAGCAAGGGGTTCTTCGCGAATGCCTTCACCTACGCCTGTCTTGCGTGCCTGACCTTCCTGGCCACCAAAGAGCCGGGCTGGATGGAGGGTTTCTACCACCAGCGGCTCCAGCAAACGGCCGAGCGCTTTGCGGAGACGATCACGGACTATTCGCAGCAGGCGATGGCCCGGGTGCCGGGCGTGCAGCGAGACTCGGGCGTCCAGGGGGCCGACGAGACCAGCCTGGGCGACCCGCGGGGACCAAGCCAGGCGCGGACCCGGCTCCGCCCGGTGGACGGCGCGGCCGTGCCGCTGCCTGCGGGCGAGAAAGACGATCGCAACGGCGGGACGTCGTTCGTGCGATAGGCAATTCCCGGGCCCTAAGCCGCAATCGCCTCGCCTACTGCCCTCTGCCTACTGCCAGTTGGCGGCTGTCCAGGAGGATCGTCACTGGGCCGTCGTTGACCAGCTCCACTTCCATGTGCTCGCGGAAGCGGCCCGTGGCAACTCGGACGCCGCTGGTGGCGACCGCGTGGACGAAGACCTGATAAAGCCTTTCCGCCAACTCCGGCGCGGCGGCATCGGTGAAGCTCGGGCGGCGTCCCTTGCGGCAATCGGCCAAGAGGGTGAACTGGCTGACGACCAGCATCGCTCCGGCCACGTCCGCCAGGGCGAGGTTCATCTTGCCCTCGCCGTCCTCGAAGATCCGCAGGCCGGCAGTCTTCTCAGCCAGCGCCCGGGCATCGGCCTCGGTATCGTCGTCGGCGACGCCCAAGAGGACGAGCATCCCGCGGCCGATCTGGCCGCAGACCTCGCCGCCGACCGTCACCTGGGCTCGACTGACTCGCTGCACGCAAGCCCGCATAGACGCCGCCGTTCATCAATGTGGGACAGCCGCGCTCGGCTGTCCGCAGCTCCCGCACAGCCAAGGGCGGCTGTGCCACAGGCTGTGCCGCAGACATAGCATACTCTCCACCTCAATCGTGTAGAATAGGGGCATGGAGCCGAAACGACCGCGCATTGCCGTGACGATGGGCGACCCGGCGGGCATCGGGCCGGAGATTCTCGTCGGGGCGTGGGCCCGGCCCGAGGTCCACCAAGGGTGCCGCCCGATCGCCGTCGGGCATCCCGAGATTCTCCGCCGTGCCGCGCGGCTTTGGGACACGGGGGCCGACGTGGTTCCCGTGGCGTCGCCCGATCAGGTCCAGCCCTCGCCGCGGATCATCCCGTGCATGGTGTGCGGCCCCGACGGGGCATTGGAGGTTGCGCCCGGCACCATCGACGCGCGGTCGGGCCAGGCCGCCTACGACGCCGTGGTGACGGCGGCCCGGTTGGCGCTGGCGGACCAGGTGGACGCGATCACCACGGCGCCGCTCCACAAGGAGGCATTGCACCGCGCCGGGCACCGTTATCCCGGGCACACGGAACTGTTGGCCGAACTGTGCGGCGTGCAAGAGTTCGCCATGATGCTCTACCTTGGGCCGGACGAGCACGTGCGGGCCGCCGACGGATTGGCGGTGGTCCACGTCACGCTGCACACCGCGCTGAGCAACGTGTTCGGCGAACTCTCGACCGCCCAGGTCCTATCGAAGGCCCGGCTGGTGGACCGCTTTATGACGGAGATGAAGCGGGGCGTGCGGCCGCGGATCGGCGTGTGTGCCCTGAATCCGCACGGCGGCGAAGGCGGCCTGTTCGGCGATGAGGAACGGAGGATCATCCGGCCGGCCGTCGAGCAAGGGCTCGCCGAAGGGATGCAACTGGAAGGCCCGCTGCCGACCGACACGCTCATGGTCCGCGCCCGCGACGGCGAGTTCGATGCCGTGGTGGCCATGTACCACGATCAAGGCCATATCGCCCTGAAACTCTTGGGGATGCACCGGGCAGTGAACGTGACGCTCGGATTGCCGATCGTTCGCACCAGCGTGGCCCACGGCACGGCGTTTGACCTGGCATGGCAGGGCCGGGCGGAGATCGGGAGCATGATCGAGGCCCTGCGGGTTGCCGGGAGGTTGGCGGGACCAAGGGTTCAGGGTTCAGGGTTCAGGGTTCAGGGTTCAGAGAAGTAGACAGAATACAGGAGACAGCAGGGGGACTGAGCGACCTGCCATTGTCACTGCGAATTCCGCATTCATCCCTCATCCTTCATCCCTCATCCTTTCCCCCTGCCCTCCCCTGCCCTGCCTCGCCCCTCTTCTTCAGCCCGAGGTCCTCCAGGTAGCGCTCCGTCTGATTTGACGGTTCCAGTTTGCCGGGGTCGAACCGGAAGCGTGCGGGGCTGATGGGGACATTGATTTGTACGTCGAAAAGGTCCATTGCCACCATGAGTTGGTTTTCGGGCGGCTCCTCCTGACGGGGACCGACCGGTGGGCGGCGCCAGTATTCGATCCGGCGCGGGAATAGTCCCTTCTGCTCCAAATACAGGACCACGTAGTGCGGCAGGTACGGCGGGAGCCTTCCCAGGTCCACCGGCCGGCCGGCGTTCATCTCGTCTGCCTTGTCGGGGAAGAACCGCATCAGGCGCTTTTGCTTCCATTCTCCCTGGAGACGTATCACAGGCAGCCGATCCTCCAGCCGAGTCTCTTCGGCGGCCGTGAAGTCGAAGGCCAAGTGAAGGCTGCGGAGCGTTTTCGGCAGACCACCCAGACCAGGCCATTGCCCTATCTTGCCCGCCTGAGGCATTTCGCCCCTCTCCTCCAATGCCCGGGCGATGCGAACAATGTCCACCTGGGCCAAGGTCTCCCTGCCGCCAAAGTCCTCGTAGATCCACAGGGAGCGGCCATCGCAGGACTGAAGAAAAGTCGCCTCGCGGCCCCCCGACTGAAGCCTCAACTCCAGGCGAAACATCAACTGCTGCGCCGATCGCTGCTCCAAATAGGTCCCGGAACCGACCAGACGCTTGCCGAACAACTCGGCGGACTGGCGGGTCTTGGCCGAGATCGAGTCGCAACTCTCCAACTGAATGATCGCCCTGTCCAAAAAAGACTGGGCACCTCCGACGGGGCTCGCATCCGGGCCGACCGGAGGCTCAGGCGGGCGCTGCTCCGAGGGCGATAGAGGGGTCACGAGCCCCTCCGTCTGGCCAATGGCCGGGCTGACTTCCAGAATCGCCGACAATAGTCCGATTAGAAGTGTGATGCGGAAATTGCGTCTGGGATTCATTTTGGGGGTTCTGTCGGATTTGCCAAAGAATCGTGTTGTGATAGTCCGACCAATAGACCTCAGAGGGGATACCTGCGCCGCCGTATCCGGTCCATGGTATCTCTTGGGCCGCCGACCCGCCATGCGGATTCGGTTCCATGCTCTGGCAATTCGACTCCCGCTCGCCTCCGCCGGGAAGTGCTTCCCGACCGCTGCACCGAGCGATAGTTAAGGGGGACACCTCATGAAATACGGCACGTGTTTGTTGGCTCTGGCCGTGGCCATCGCCGGCTGCAAGGTCCCGCACCAGCAGAACCTGCCGCCGGCGCAGATGTTGATGCACCCGGGTCCGGGCGTGGACGGGCCTGGTCCGGGGGTGATGATGTACCAGCCGATTCTGCCCGTCCCGCCGCAGGCCTCCCAAGTCTGGTTCTCCGGCCCGGAGGGGATGCAGATCAACTGGGACGTCTCCGCCCCGGGGGCCTTCGACTCGGCGCCGTTCATCTGCCCGGGCCGTCAGAACTTCCAGGAGGGGGCGATCTACCGGCTGAAGCTGGCCAACATTCCGGGTCGTCCGGGCGTGGAGCTCTACCCCACGCTGGAGATCGCCCCGGCAATGCCGCGCACGCAGGCCTTCCTGGCCCATAACGCCATCCCCGTGCAGTTCACCACCGAGGACTTTGACCAGGTGCTGAGCGGCAACTTCGTGACCAAGGTGATCTATCTGCCCGATCCTTCGTTCCAGGAACTGGCGTTGGCCGGAGTGGAGACCCTGGTCAGCACGCGGCTCGATCCGGGAGTCGATCCGATCGTCGAGGCCGACCGCCGCGGCGCGATCCTGGCCGTGGTTCGTTTGGGCAACAAGGACCTGCAAATCCCGGGCAGCAGCGGTGCCCCGGCGGGCGTCACGCAAGCCTCCTTCGTCCCGCCGATGGTCAACGGGTACCCGGCGCCGGTGCAGCCGCCGATGGTCGGGGGCGCCGGCTTTGCTCCGGGGGGTTACATCTCCGGCGTGACCGGCCCGCAGTACGGAATGCCGATGTCGGGCACTCCGATCGGACTGCCCGGCCCGCCGCACGTCCCGCTGGGAGTCCCGGCCGGATTGCAGCGGCACACGATCGTCAACCACACCGCGGTTCAATTGCCGCAACCGACGGAAAAGGTCCGCATCGACGTCAAGCAGGAGCCCGGCATAAGCTACCCGAAGCCGGCCAACCACGTACGGATTGTGGAACAGACGACAACCGGCGGGATGATCTTCGGGCAACCGCTTGGCGACAAGTATCAAGTGATTCGTCCGGACCGCACGGGTGCCCCTTGCCCGCAGGAGGCGGCTAACGGCAATTGACATGGTCCACAAGCTCCGTTCCTCGGTGAAACGCGCGTGGGACTGCTGGAAACGGATGGTCGGCGGCGTGGCCCTGGTGGCCCTGGTTTGCCTGGCGCCGGCCGCCTCGACGGCTCAGCAGCCGCCGGTACACTTCCTCCACCCGGCCGGAATGCCCCCGGGAGCGATTGGAAACCAGCAACTCCAGCGAGGCGGACCGGTCCCCGGGTTCTTTCAGCCGGTAGAGATCAAGGCCCCCGACGGGGTCTTGATCTCGCTGGCCGAAGGAGGCCGCTTCGGTGAGCCGCAGCGGGCCCCGATCCGCGTGGGGCTGCTGATCGGGCAGGTCTACCGGCTCCGGGTCATGAACCTCCCGCTCCAGCCCGGCATGGAGGTCTTCCCCACCGTCGAGATCGTGGACCGGCTCTACGCGCCGCGGGGGCAGGAACTTCGCTTTCCCATCATCGTCGACCTGGCAAAGGACGACCTGGATGTGGCGCTGCGGGGCAAGTTCGTCACGCGGGTTATCTACCTCGAAGACCCGGACAACGCCGTGCCGGCTCCAGCGATAGGGAAGGAGCAGGAGTGGTTCGACGTCGCCCCGGGAACGGACCCGCTGGCAGTCGCCGACGCCTTCGGGCGGCCGGTGGCGATCGTTCGCATGGGCGCCCGCGTGCCGGAGCGGGCCGACGCGCTCGATATGGCGTTCCTCTATGGGTGTCCACCTTGGGTGAAGTTCTCGCCGCGGGAGGCTTCGGTGGCGCCGGCTGGAGCGGAACGAAACGTAATAACGCCGCAAAGAGGCAAGCCAGGGGCCTCCGAGACTAAACCGCAGGTTGCCCCGACCCCGAGGGTGCCGCCACGATGAACCACTTTGCCACAGGAGGACAGGCATTCCTGCCTGTCGCCGCCGATGCGGCCCGGCGCGGGATCCCGCGGCGATGGCGGTTGATCCTCGTGGCACTGTGCGCCTTGTCGGTCTGTTCCTGCCAGGGCGTAAAGCAGTCGGCCGGGCCCTCGTGGGGTCCCGAAAACGGCGCCCCCCCTGCCCTGCCCTACCCCGCCTACACCGGGACACCGACAGGAGGACAGGCATTCGTGCCTGTCGGCGGCCTCGCCGGCCCGCAAGGGGTTCCAAACGAAGTCGCGTTGCCGTATGCGGCAAACGGGCCGTGGGCCCCGCCGGGCATTTCCCAGCCTTGGCCGAAGGACGAGTATCTTGTCGATGGCGGCGACGGCGGCGTCCCGGTCGGCGCGACTGCCGAGGGACAAATCCGCGGGCTGAAGGTCCAGGACACCGTCGCTCAATACGAGACTCTCGACGGCCGCACACTGGTCGAGCCGAGCAACCGTGTGTACCTCTACAGCCCGCGGTTCCGCGCGGTCCGCCAGGTAGTGAGCGTGCAGCAGAACGACCAGTTCGAGGGCTCCGTGGGCATTCACCAGCCACAGCGGCTGGCGGCTCAGGAGGACGTGCGAACTACGTGGAGCAACAAGCAGAACCTCCAGACCGAGCGCGAGATCGGGCAGAAATCGCTGACCACCTTCCGCACGCGGCAGTGGGACGGGGTGATGTCCAGCGCGATCGGCCCCCGCGGGTTCCAGGACGCCTTCCTGCCGTACGAGAACCTGGCGGTCATCCGTACCGGCAAGTTCGAGATGGCGGAAATGGGCTGGCTGGCGCGGGGCGTCACCGCGGCGATCGCCTGGTCGCACACGCAGGCGGTCCAGGTGATGCTCGACCGCAAGGCCGCGACGGCCGTGGTGCAGAACGAGAAGGCGGAGACGATCTTCTCCATCGACGAGCCGCCCGCCCGGCCGAAGCTCCGGGTGATCAAGGTGGCATCCACGCCCTTTGCCGAGCCGGGCGACACGGTGGACTTCACGATCCGCTTCGACAACGTCGGCAACCAAGTGGTCGGGAACGTGACGATCCTCGACAACCTGACCACGCGGCTGGAGTACGTGCCCGACAGTGCCCAGGCCAGCGTGCCGGCCAACTTCTCCACCCAGGGCAACGAGGCCGGCTCGCTCGTGCTCCGCTGGGAGATCACGGACCCGGTGCAGCGTGGCAAAGGCGGCATCCTCCGCTTCCGATGCCGCGTCCGCTAGGAGGACAGACAAGAATGTCTGTCCTCCTTGCTGGCGGCGGGCAAGATGCCCGCCCTACTTGTCTGGCCCCCGCTGCAAGAGGATCATGAACGGAACGGCTCCACCTGAATGAGTCTTCAAGCCCGGGGCGCAGGCTTGCCCCCGCCCGCGGGGGGCCATGTCTGCAACTGCCGTGATCTTCGCCCTCGAACTGCTCAACGCCGGGATGCTCTGGTGGCTGCCGGCCGCTGCCGCGCCGCTGGTGATCCACTTGTTGAGCCGCCTGCGTTTCCGGGAAATGCCTTGGGCAGCGGTGGACTATCTTTTGGCGGCGCTGCGGGAGAGCAGGCGGCGGATCCGGCTGGAGCAATGGCTGCTGCTCCTCTTGCGGACGCTCCTGATCGTGCTGGTCGTGGTGGCGGTGGCCCAGCCCAAGGTCCAGAGCACGGGATCGGTTGCGGCCGCGGCCCGGAAAACGCACCACGTCTTCGTCCTGGACGGCTCCTACTCGATGGCCTATCAGGCCACCGACAAGCGGCGCTTCGACCAGGCCCGGCAGCTCGCCGCGCAGATCGTCCAGCAGGCCTCGGAGGGCGACGCGTTCAGCCTGGTGCTCATGAGCGACCGGCCGCGGATCGTGGTGGGCCCGCCCGCCTTCCGCCGCGATGATTTTCTCAAAGAGGTCGAGCACTTGGCGCTTCCCCACGGCGGGGCAAATCTGGCCAAGACGCTCGGGCTGGTGGACGAGGTCCTGGCCATGGCCAAGCACGAGGCCCATCGGCTGGACCGCCGCGAGGTCTGCTTTCTGACCGACCTGCACCGCGTGCCCTGGGACGTCGATCGGCTCGACAAGGCCGCGCAAGACGGTTTCCACAAACAGACCCAGCGCCTGGCCAAAGTGGCCGGCTCGGTGGTCATCGACTTTGGTCAGCGGGACGCGGAAAACGTGGCTATTACCGCACTTCGATGCGCCGAGCCCCTGGTCACGCCCGGCCAGGAGGTCGAAATCCACGCGGAGCTGAAGAACTTCGGCGGGCAGGCCCGCAACGCTCAACCGGTCGAAATCCTGGTGGACGGCAGTCCCGTGAAACAGCAGCAAGTCGCTCTGCCACCGGGCGGCAAGGCCAGCGTGTCGTTTTCCTGCCGCTTCCCGTCCGCCGGGGATCACACCGTGGAGGCCCGCGCCGAAGGGGACCGGTTGGACATCGATAATCACCGCTTCCTGGTCGTCCCGGTCAAGGAGGAGATTCGCGTGCTGTGTGTCGATGGGCGGCCCTCGGGCGAGGCCGCCGGCGGGGCGACCAGCTACTTGACCACCGCCCTGGCACCTCAGCGGGAAGGGACCGGCCGGGCGCTGGTGCGGCCCGAGGTCGTTCCCGAAAGCGCGCTGTTGGAATGCCGCCTGGCCGAGTACGATTGCGCGATCCTGTGCAACGTGGCCCAGTTTACCGCCAGCGAGGCCAAGGCGCTGGACACCTATCTGAAAGGGGGCGGGAACCTGATCTTCTTCCTGGGCGATCAAGTCCGGGCCGAGAACTACAACGAGCAGCTCGGCGGCGGAAACCCGAGCGTGGTCCGCATCCTTCCCGCCCGGCTCGGCGCGGTCGTAAGCCAGCCGGCGGGCCACCCCACTCGCCTTGATCCGCTGGAGTATCAGCATCGGATTGTCCGGGCGTTCCGGAGCCGCGAGAATTCCGGGCTGTTGACGACCCCGATCTTCAAATACTTCCGGTTGACTATCCCGGAGAGTTCCAAGGCGCAGAAGGTCCTCCTGGCCGGTGGCGATCCGCTGATCGTCGAGGAGCCGGTCCGCCGCGGCCGGGTCATCCTGGTGGCCACTTCGGCCAGCACCTCGTGGGACGACGCATGGACCCCGCTGCCGCTCTGGCCGAGCTTCCTGCCGCTGGTTCACGAGATGCTGGGCTACGCGCTGGGCAACCAGTTGTGGCAGCGGAACCTCACCGTGGGGCAGCCCTTGGGAGGCTCGTTTGCCCTGCCCGTTTCCGCAGAAAGCCTGGTAGGAGGGGTTGCCAACCCGTCCTACACCGTTCGCCCGCCGGACGGCCGGCGCCAAGAGCGGCACTTCCAGGCCGAGGGGGAGGACGCCGCCTGGAGCTACCCCGAGACGAGCCAGAGCGGCTTCTACGTCGCCAAGTTCGGGCCGCCCGTCTCCCGCAGCGAGACCTTCGCGGTGAACGTGGACCCGGCAGAGAGCGACTTGAGCACGATCACCGCCGAGGAGCTGCAAGGCCGGGTCTGGCCGGAGATCACCGCCGTCGATCCCGCCAACTGGCAGCAACTCGCGGAGCAGGCGACAGCCGAGGGCGGGCGGCCGATCGATCTCGCCCAGTGGCTGATCTACGCGGCCCTCTTGCTCTTGGTCGCCGAAACGTACTTGGCCCGCCGATTCGGACACCACGCCCCATGAACACCCCCCTGCCCTCCTGGATCGCTCGCCTCTTCGGCATCCAGACCGAGGCCGGGGAAGGCACCGTCTGGCGCCTGGATCACTCGTGGGCCTGGCCCGTTTCGGTCAAGCTTCTGGTCGTGGTTCTCCTGGCAGTCCTCGTGGTCGGCACCTATCTGAAGGAGAACCGCCGGGCGTCTGCGCGGTATCGCATGGTCCTGGCGGCGATACGATTGACCCTGGTGGGCATAGTGCTGGTGATGCTTGCCCAACTGACGCTGTTGCTCCAGCCCACCAGCCTGCCCTACGTGGTCGTCGTTGTGGACGATTCCCTGAGCATGACATTTCCGGACCGCTATGAAGAAAAGCTCCGCAAGACGCTCGAGGAGCGGGTCCGCAGGGCCGGCTTCGACGGGCTCAGCCGCTGGAGCCTGGCCGGCACCCTGCTCAGCGAGGACGACGCGGCCTTGCTCGGCGATCTGCTGGGCCGATACAAGCTTCGGCTCTACTACTTGAGCGGTCCCCAGCTCAGCACTGCCGGCACGGTGGAAGAGATCGTCGCCGAGCTGAGGGCAACCAGGCCGGCCGGCCAGACCACCCGGCTGGGCGCGGCGGTCCGCACGGTCTTGGACGACCTCGGCGGCAATCCGCCAGCGGCCGTGGTGGTCCTCACGGACGGAATCAACACCGAGGGCCCGCCCTTAAGCGACGGCGCGGCCTACGCCGCCCGCAAAGGCGTGCCGCTGTACCTGGTGGGCCTGGGGGACGAAAGGCCGGAGCGGGACGTGAAGCTCAGCGACCTGCTGGTGGACGACGTGGTCTTCGTGGACGACGTGGTGTACTTCGAGGCGAAGCTCACCGCCACGGGCTACCAAGGGCGTCAGGCCCACGTCGTGCTGCGCCGTCAGGGCCGCAAGGAGGTCCTGGCCCGAACGGCCGTCACGCTCGGGCCGGACGGCCAGTCGCAGCAGGTCCGCTTGCCTTACCGTCCCACGGAGGAAGGGGAGTTCCGCTACGCGATGGAGGTCGAGCCGTTCGAAGAGGAGGTGCAGACCGACAACAACCGTCAGGAGCGGACGGTCCGGGTGCGCAGGGAGAAGATCCGCGTGCTCCTGGTGCAGGCGGACCCCAGCTACGAGTACCGCTATCTGGAGCGCATGCTCGAACGGGATAGCACCATCGACTTGAAAGTCGTGCTGCAAAGCGCCGATCTCAAGCACTTCGAGCAGGACAAGGCGGTGCTGGAAGGGGGCTTCCCGGTGCGGAGCGACGACCTCTCCCGCTACGACGTGATCATCTTGGGCGACGCCAATCCCGGGGCGTTGGAGCCCTCGATGATCCAAAACCTCGTCGATTTCGTGGAGCAGCCCGGCAAAGGCGGAGTCTTGATCGCGATTGCCGGCCCCAAGTACATGCCCATGGCTTGGGGCAAAACCCCCTTGGCACGCCTCCTGCCCATCGATCTGGGCACGGCCCGCCTCCCGGACCCCGACCGGCCGCTTGCCGAGGGATTCGCGGTCCGGCCAACGGAGCTGGGGATGGCCAGTCCCGGCTTTTACCTGGGAGAGACGCCGGACCAGAGCGCCGAAATCTGGAGGAAGCTCCCGCGCCTGTACTGGACCTTGGAGGCCGCCAACCTGAAACGGGGAGCCCGGGTCTTGGCCGAGGCCGATCATCGCGCCCTGCTGGCCCGCGACGGCCGTCGCCTGCCGGTGATCCTCATGCAGTACGTCGGCGCCGGCAAGGTCCTCCTTCACACCACCGACGAGACCTGGCGATGGCGCTATCGCGCGGGCGATGTCTACTTCGCCCGCTACTGGGTGCAGACGATCCGTTGGCTGGCCCGCTCCAAGCTCAAGGGAGCCGACCGCGCGGTGAAGCTCTCGACCGAGCAGCGGGAGTACCGCCGCGGCGAGCCGGTCCGCCTATGGGTGCGGTTCGCCGACGAGCACCAGGCCCCCGGCAAGGAAGACGGAGTGACCGTCACCTTGCAGCACAAGGAGCACCAGACCCGGCAGATCCCGGTGCACCGTGGGGCCGCCGGAGGCGGGGTCTTTGAGACCGTGCTGAGCGATCTGGCCCCCGGGTCCTATCATGCGTTCTTGGCCACCCCGGCGCTGGCCGGCGGAGCCCCATGGGCCGATTTCGACGTCGTTGCCCCCGGGGAGTTCGAGCGGCTGCAAATGGATACCCAAGGGATGCAGCGGGCTGCCAAGCAAACGAAGGGCCAGTCTTATACCGTGCGCACGGCCGGCCGGCTCCTGGACGACTTGCCTCAAGGGTATCGGGCCCCGGTCGATGTCCCTGAGGAGCGTCCGCTTTGGAATTCGCCGGCGCTGCTGATGGCATTCCTGGCCTTGCTTGCCGGCGAATGGGTCCTGCGAAAACTGGGGGGGATGGTGTAGAATAATGATGAATGATGAACGAGGAGTGAGGAGAGTCTGACATGGTTGAGCAAGTGTGCGTTTGTCATTCATCACTCATCATCTGCACTTTCTGAATAGTGGAATGGGTTAAAGGGCCAAGGCCATGAGGCGTCGGGCCAACTGCGTGATTTTTCGTGGCAGCGACCAAGCAGCGGCGATGGCTGATAATTCCGTTTGCAGGATGAGTTGGCGCAAGGCTTTGCGACGATCGGCGTGGGAAGGACGACGTTCGGCGTCGTCCCAAGGTGAGTCGCGGCGATCGCAGAGAGCCGCCTGGTGGCGGGGCCATGCCCAGAGCTCCACCAGCGTGTGCATCCAGAGGTTCAGATGATACACGGCAACGTTGGTCCAGATGTTGCGCACTTGTTGCTGGCCGGCGCCCCAGACTTCCTTGATGTCGTGAAAGTCCTGCTCGATCGTCGCCCGGTCGGCGAAGGCTTCGAGAATCTCCGCCACCGTGGCATGGGGATCGGTGCAGAAGAAAGCGAAGCAACCGTGATCTTCCTGGACCAAGACCACCCGAATCACACCGCCTGCGGGACGATAGGTCGCCAGGAAGGTCTTGTAGGTCTTGGTGCTCGTTTCGCCGTAGACCGTACAGTCGACCGTTTGCCAGCCGCGCTTTTGTCCCGCGCGCTTGGCCAGACTGATCTTGTTCTTCCCGTACTTGCGGGGACGGCCACGCCCGCGTCGCTGGCCCGGCCGCAGCGGTCGAGGCACGTCGCGAAGGGCGGCGTCTTTGCGGAGCCGGCCGACGACGACCACCCACAGCGTCTTCCCCGCCTTTTTCACGAGCGTCGTCATCCATTCCAGCAGACGTGCCGCCAGTTCGAGCTTGGTGCGGAACTTCCAGTTTGGCTTCTTGGGGATCGTGGGAATCGTCTTCTGGCGGACGTACAGCATGGCATCCAGCGGCAGGGCCATCGCGCCCCACAAGGGATGCCGCAGAGCCAGCGACAGGGTGACCCAGATGTGTCCATACAGATACTTCTGATCGGCGGGACCGCGGGAGGGATTGTGATGGATGTCGGCCCCTTCGACCTTCGGCCCGTACCGCTTCGTGGGGGAGTCGTCGATGACCGCCAGCAGCCGTTGCGGCAAGGGCAAGGTCCGCAACAGAAGAAGAAAAAGTTGCGTGGAGACCGATTCGGCCTTGCGTCCCAGGGCGGCGAGGAAGTAATAATAGTCGGCGAAGTCGTCGCAGATGCCGACGGCGCGGAGCCAGGTGGTCACGGTGCGACGTCCGCGGGCAAAGAGGATGCCCACCAACAGCACCGGCAGCCGCCAACGGTTGCGGGCATGCAACCCGGCCGCCAACCACTCGCTCCACTCCGACCATTCGCTCGGACATCGCCAACTCGATTTCACCATCCTTGGCTCTCCTGTCACTCGCGTCCTGGAAAACGCACTGTGACGGAAGAGCCTTTTTCATTGCAAGATCAGTTTTGAGACCCAAGCGGCCTACGGCCGCTTTTCAGAAAGTGCAG